>Ga0206999_10001_pt1 | contig 91040 bp, 81 predicted proteins | sample Alteio_BWMinCont_92_FD_153482 | JGI IMG/M metagenome (GOLD analysis project Ga0206999, IMG submission 153482) | Enriched cells from forest soil in Barre Woods Harvard Forest LTER site, Petersham, Massachusetts, United States -... | ecosystem: Environmental > Terrestrial > Soil > Temperate forest >...
TTTTCCCCGGCAGCGAGGAGGCGTTTGTAATTCTTGAGGCCGCCTTGGTATTCCTTGACCCATTCCCGGGTGAACTGGCCGGATTGGATTTCCTTCAAGATGGTCTTCATCGCGGCACGGGAGGATTTGTTGATGACGCGGGGGCCGCGGGTGATGTCGCCATATTTCGCGGTCTCGGAAATGGAAAATCTCATGCCGGAGATGCCGGACTCGACCATGAGGTCCACGATGAGCTTCAACTCATGGAGGCATTCGAAGTAGGCCATCTCGGGCTGGTAACCGGCGGCCACGAGGGTCTCGAAGCCGGCCTTGACGAGTTCAGTGGCGCCGCCGCAGAGGACAGCTTGCTCGCCGAAGAGGTCGGTTTCACATTCTTCCTTGAAGGATGTTTGCAGAACACCGGCACGGGTGCCGCCGATGCCCTTGGCCCACGCGAGGGCGATGGCCTTGGCATCGCCGGTGGCGTTGCGGTGGACGGCGATGAGGGCGGGCACGCCCTTACCTTCGAGATATTGCGAGCGGACGATGTGGCCGGGGCCTTTGGGCGCGACCATGATGACGTTCACGTCCTTGGGCGGCTGAATGAGGCCGAAGTGGATGCAGAGGCCGTGCGTGAAGATGAGCGTCTTGCCGGCAGAGAGGCTGGGCGCGATGTCGGCGGTGTAGACGGCGGGCTGGCGCATGTCGGGCACGGCGATCATGATGACGTCGGCGCGGCGCACGGCCTCGGCGGTCGGGTAAACCGCGAAGCCCTTGGCTTCGGCGACTTTCCAGGACTGGCTGCCGGGATACAGGCCGATGATAACCTTGGCGCCACTCTCTTTCAGATTCAGCGCATGGGCATGGCCTTGGGAACCGAAGCCGATAATGGCGAGGGTTTTGTTGGCGAGAACGCCGAAATCGGCGTCGTGGTCGGTGTAGACTTTGGCGGGCATGGGAAAGTTAGTTTCGAGTTTACAGTTTTGGAGCGCGCGTTTACGCGCCGCGGGGGAGCGCGAGGTTGCCGGTGCGGGCGAGTTCCTTGATGCCGAAGGGCGAGATGATTTCAAGGAAGGCCTTGATTTTATTCTCATTGCCCGTGCATTCGAGGGTGATGGATGCGGGAGTCACATCCACCACCTTGGCGCGAAAGATGGAGGCGATTTCGACGATTTCCGAGCGCGTCTGGCGCGTGCAGTCGAGCTTGACCATGACGAGTTCGCGGGCGACGAAGGGCGCGCCGCGGGAAAAGTCCGTGACTTCGAGGACGTTGATGAGCTTGTTGGCCTGCTTGACCGCCTGGTCGAGCGCCGCGCCGTCGGCCACGATGGTGATGGTGATGCGCGAAAGCTCCGGGTTCTGGGTCGGCCCGACGTTGAGGGTCTCGATGTTGAAGCCGCGACCGGAAAACAGCCCGGCGACACGCGCGAGGACGCCGAACTTGTTTTCAACGAGGAGGGAGATGGTGTGGCGCATGAAAGAGAGGGTTTTCCGCGCTGGTGGACGGCACAGGACTCGAACCTGTGACATCCTGCGTGTAAAGCAGGCGCTCTAACCAACTGAGCTAGCCGTCCTCCACCGGTGGAAAGGTGAGCATTGTTGCGCCCAGCCGCCCGGACGCAAGCCGATAAGCAGGCCGGGGCGGGTCAATTTAGGAGGACAAAAGCGGACTCTTTACTGCCCTACTGCGTCGAAGTAATCAGCAAACGCAAAAAAACGTAATTCTCGTTGGGGATGGGGATGGCGGCGAAGAAGAGGGCGGTGTTGCTGTCAGGATCGGCGAATGGCGTGATGTTGCCGGTGGGGACAGTTTGCCAATTAATCATGTCGGAACTGGACTGGACCACGACCGTGACCCCGACGAGGCCTTTGCGGAGGCGGTATTGAAGGGCGAGGAAGTGTGTACCGGAGACGATTAGGGAGGAGGTGGCGGGCAACTGATTCGCCAAGGGCGTCGCGCCGAGGTTCATCACATAACGCTCGAGGTTGGAAATGGTGTCATGAAAGGGTTTGGCTGAAAGCTGGGCGTTCACGCCGGTCAAATTCAACTGAGCGGCCCAAGTGGCGAAGCTGATGGCGTTGACTGTGAGCGTGACTGACGGGGAAAGAACGCTGCCGGCACTGGTAGTCAGGAGGAGGCGGAATTGCTGGCCGGACATGGAACCGGTCGTCGCATTCACCGTCAGCGTACCGGTGGTGGCCCCGGCGAAGGTGCCGTTGTTGGTCACATTAGCCCAGGTTGTGCCGCCATTCGTCGAAGTCTGCCATTGGAGGGTTGGTGAAAGGCTGCCTCCAGTGGTGACGGCAAAGGCGGCATTCTGGCCCGTGGTTGGGGTTTGGCTGGCAGGGGCGACAAGGAAAGTCGCACCGGCGCCAATGCCTTCGGGGTTAACCTTGTGGCCGAAGGAGCCATCGCCAAGCTGGCCGTAGAAATCATTGCCCATGACCCAGAGGGTGTTGTCCGTTTTGATAAAGAGGCTGTGCGCACCGCTCGCGGTGACCGCAGTGACGTTGGTAGCGATTTGCACAGGGGCATGGCGTTCAGTAGTGGTGCCATCGCCAAGTTCACCATCGCCATTATAACCCATGGCCCAGAGGGTGTGGTCGGTTTTAACGAAGAGGCTGTGATTGTGACCGGCGGCAATCGCAGTGACGTTGGTGGCGACTTGCACCGGGGCGCTGCGGTTGGTGGTGGTGTTGTCGCCGATTTCACCGAAAGTGTTGTCGCCCATGGCCCACAAGGTGCCATCGGATTTGAGGAAGAGACTATGAAGCCTTCCAGCGGCGACGGCGGTGACATTGGTCGCAATTTGCTCGGAAGTGTTACGGGTGATGGTCGTATTGTCGCCGAGTTCGCCGTCAACATTATAGCCCGAGGCCCAGAGGGTGTGGTCGGTTTTGATAAAGAGACTGAAGTCCTGTCCGGCAGCGGCGGCAGTGACATTGACAGCCACTTGTTTGGGGATGTCCCGGCTGATGGTGGAGCCGTCGCCAAACTGGCCGAGCGCGTTATAGCCCACAGCCCAGAGGGTGTTGTCGGTTTTGATGAAGAGGGTGTGTTCATTGCCTGGAGCGACGGCAGTCACATTGGCGGAAACTTGCACGGGGGCGTTGCGGTTGGTCGTCGTGCCGTCACCTATTTCGCCATCGCTATTGTCACCCATGCCCCAGAGGGTGTGGTCGGAGGTGATGAACCAGGTGCTCTCATCGCCGGCGGCCAGCGAGATCACGTTCGAGGCAATTTCTACAGGGAAAGCGCGATCTGTCGTCGTGCCGTCACCCAACTGGCCAAACAAGTTGGACCCGGTGGACCAGAGGGTGGCATCGGATTTGAGCAGGAGACTGTGGGCATTACCCGCGCTGACTGCCGTGACGCCGGTGGTGGTTTGAGCCGGGGTCGAGCGATAGCCGAAAGTGCCGTCGCCCAACTGGCCGTAAGTGTTATCACCCATGCCCCAGAGGGTATTGTCGGTTTTGATGAAGAAGCTGTGGTTGTTGCCCGCGCTCACCGAGGACACCCCGGTGGCGACTTGTTCCGGGCCGTTGGCGTCCGTTACGGTGCCATCGCCCAACTGGCCGTTGCCATTGTGGCCGACGGCCCAAAGGCTATTGTCGGTTTTGACGAAGAGCGTGTGGTCCCAACCGGCTGCGACGGCAGTAACATTGGCGGCCACTTGGATCGGCCCGACTTGACGCGTGGCGTTGTTCACGCCTAATTGGCCGTATTCGGTGGAGCCCATGCCCCACAAGGTGCTGTCGGTTTTGAGAAAAAAACTGACATTTTGGCGCGCACTTACCGTCGTGACGTTATTGCCAATTTGCTCGGGGAGGATTCGGCCAGAGGTTGTGCCGTCGCCCAATTGGCCGAAAGAATTGTCACCCATGGACCAAATCGCGTGAGTGGAGGTGACGAACAGGCTGTGGCTTTTCCCGGCGGCCACCGCGATGACGTTGGTGGCGATGGACACTGGCAAGCTGCGATTGATGGTGGTGTTGTCGCCCAATTCACCGTCGCCGTTGTAGCCCATGCCCAAGAGCGTGCCGTTGGATTTGATGAAAAGGCTGTGATTTTGCCCGGCGGCCACGGCAGTGACATTGGTGGCGATTTGCACCGGGGAATTGCGATTGACGGTGGTGTTGTCGCCCAGTTCACCGTCGGCATTGTAACCCATGCCAAAAAGCGTGCCGTTGGAGTTGATAAACAGACTGTAATTCTGCCCGGCAGCCACCGCCGTAACGTTCGTGGCAATCTGCACCGGGACGATGCGGCTGGTGTTTGTGCCATCACCCAATTCGCCAAAGGTATTGTCCCCCATCGCCCACAAAGTGCCATCGGACTTGATAAACAGGCTGTGGGACCAACCGGCGGCCGCGGATGTGACGGTGGTCTGCGCGCCCAGAGGTGCCAGCGTGGTCAGCCAGCCTACGCCGACTAACGTGGCAAAGCAACGTGCTTGAAAACGAAAAAGCATGACAAGGGGGTAAACACCATCAAGGTGGGCCAGGTTTTGGGAAAATAGGCCATCGAATACGTTTGTTAACGCGTTTTCACCCTCCAGGCAACGCTATTCCCGAAGCCGGCAGGTGGTCCGGGACTTGCGCTCCAAATTGGCTATTTTTTCGCCGGCTGGGGGGGCTTGGTCAGGCCTTTGGCCGTGGGTGTTTTGCCAGCCGGTGGTGTGGCCGCGCGCGCGGCCTCGGTTTTGAGTTGGTCCAGCTTTTCCATCGCGGCCTGAAACGAGCGGACCGAAGTCGCATACCAAAGGAGATTTTTTCCAGCAAATTTGTCCTGCCAGAATTTGAGGATGGGTGGGCTGGGATACATGAGCGTGGCGAGCATATAAAAGTCATCCACAAGATCATAGGGAACCGTCCACGTCGCCCAGCAGGCGGCTGGGTCAAGCTGCAAATCGGCGAATTTGCGGAACTGGCAGCCATGCAGATCCATGAGGGCGAGGCTGCATTTTTCGACCGTGGCTTCGAGGTAGGCATCCTCGTTGAGTACCTGCAGATCAAAAAGCAAAATGTGGAGGATGCTGGCGCGGCGTACATCGCCTTTCTCAATGTTTTCGAGAAGTTTTTCGTTGGCAGTGTCCAGCTGCTCAGGAGTGACCAGTTTTTTCTCCAGCAACATTGAGCCGAGCGCGCGGTTGCCGCGGACAATCAGCGGGCGGTATTCTTGCAGGGACATGCGAAAAATTGAAAAGGAGGACCGCCGCAAGTCTAGCCCCTGCACGTTCAATGTAAACGGCAAAGGAGGTTGGAGCGCCAGCTTGCCATTCCACGGCACCTCTTACTCTTCCGCATACTCGTCGCCTTCGCCGGAGAACGGCGGGCGGGAACTGCGGAAGGTGTCGCGCGGGAAGCAAATGCGTGAGACGGCGGAATCGAAGTCGTGGTCGCCGCTGAGAATTTCAATCTCCAGGCGCAGAAAATAAATTGGAAGATGTGCGGGCAGTTCCGGGGGCAGGCGCACCGCGTCTTTTTCCGTAGTGACAATAAACTCGGCCTGGGCGTCGCCGGCGCGAGTGAGAAAGCGCTCCATTTCTTCGTTGGTAAAACGGTGGTGGTCAAGAAACCGTTTGTTGTGGCAGATTTGCGCGCCGAGTTCGCGCAGCAAGTTCTCGAAACTTTCGGGCATGGCAATCCCGCAGAAGGCGGCGACCCGCCGCCCACGCAAGTCGGCCAGCGGCCGGCGCCCGTCGCCATTAACGGATTGCAGGTGCGTGGGCCGGTGCGCGCATTCGACAATCTCGACCTCCGGATGGTGGCGATTAATGAGTTGCCGAAGTTCGTCGTTGGCCTGACCGTCGGATTTGGTGATGAAGACAAAGGACGCGCGGCGCAAGTGGGTGACCGGTTCACGGAGGATGCCACGCGGCAGCAAGCGGTGGTTGCCGAAGGGGTTGGTCTTGTCCACCAACAGCAAATTCAGCTGACCGCGCAATGAAAGATACTGGTAACCGTCGTCGAGGAGCAAAATGTCGGCGCCAAATTTTTTGATGGCGTATTGACCGGCTTTCACCCGGTTCTTGCCCACCAACACGACGACGCCTGGCAGGTTGCGCGCCAGCATATAGGGTTCGTCGCCCGCCTCGGCGGAATCGAGCAGGACGCTCTCGCCATCGCTGACGACCTTGGGCGGAGGGTCTTCACCGTGGCTGATCCAGCGCCACAGGCGGCGGTGCATGGGTTCGGCGCGACTCTTGTAGCCGCGGCTGAGGATGGCAACGTGGCGGCCCCGCCGTGCGAGGGTGCGCGCGAATTTCTCAACGATGGGCGTCTTGCCCGTGCCGCCGACCGTCAGGTTGCCCACGACCAACACTGGCACACCCAGAGGCTGGTTGCGAAAGATGCGTTGCTGATAAAGCCAGCAGCGCGCGCGCACCAGCGCATCGAAGACCCAGGAGAGCGCCAGCATCGCCCCGCCGAAGACGAAGACCTTGGCGCCCTGCTTGCGCCGGTCGTAAACCACGTCCACGGCGAATTCTTCGAACTGCCGTGATCGCACAGCGAGACGTTTAATCCAGCGGGAAGACATGAAAATGTGTTGGGCGGCGTGAATCGGGGATTGACGGCTCCGGTGGTGCGCGCAAAACTGACCCTTTGCGCGACCGCGCTTCCATTCCACACGATTCAGCGCCACTTATCCAGCGGAAATGCAAGTCCACATCCTGCGCTCCAAAATCCTCCGGGCCGAAGTAACCGACGCGCGCCTGGAATACGAAGGCAGTCTGGCCATTGACTCGGCGTTGATGGCCCGCGTGGGCATTTTGCCGCACGAGAAGGTGCTCGTCGGCAACCTCGCCAACGGCAACCGCTTCGAGACTTACGCCATCCCCGCCCCGGCCGGCTCGCTGACTATCTGCCTGAACGGCGCGGCCGCCCACCTGGGCCAGAAGGGCGACTTGCTCGTGATTATGACCTTTGCCGTGATGACCGAGGACGAAGCCAAAAATTGGACGCCCAGAACCATCGTACTGGCAGACGGGAATAAAAAAATTGTCAAGGAATCGCGGAGAGATGGTAATTTGGGGTAGACTTGGCCCCGGTTTGTAAGGTTAGCTACGGATTACCCCTGCCGCATCGGCCATTGAATTGGTCCGCGGCCACACTACGCTTTTTTTTGCGACACAGCGCGAAAGTTTTTCATGAACGGCATTCATCCCATTGATATCCTGATTGTACTGGCCTACCTCGTCTTCGTGATTGTGCTGGGAAAGAAGGCGTCCAAGGGAACGAAGGATCAGGAAGGGTTTTTTCTCGCTGGGCGGAAAATGGGCAAGCTCTACCAGTTCTTCATGAACTTCGGCAATTCGACGGAGCCGCAGGGAGCGGTGACGACCGCCAGCCTCGTTTATGCCAATGGCGCCTCAAAATCCTGGCTGACTTTTCAAACGATTTTTATCAGTCCGTTTTACTGGTTTGTCTATGTGTGGTTTCGGCGCGTACGGCTGACGACGGTGGCCGATTTATTCGAAGACCGTTTTAACAGCAAATGGCTGGCGCGCATTTATTCATGCTACCAAATCGGCGTAGCCGTGTTGCTGATTGCAGTGGGCAACCTGACGGCCTACTCCACCACGGCGTCACTGGTGTTGAAGCCCGAGGCAAATTGGACGACGCAGGAAAAGGCATCCGTGGACGGATACTACACGCTGGTGAAGTTGGAAAAGCAGGCCGCGAGCGCGCCATTGTCGCCCGCGGAAAAAACCCAGTATGACACGCTCCGCGATTTGCGCAGCACGCATCAACTGCACCGGTATATTTCCTATCTGGATCCGGTGTGGGCGCAATGGGCGTTCTATTTCGTGTTCACCGCCGTGGTGGGCGCATACATGGTGATGGGCGGCATGAAAGGCGCGGCGATGAACAACGCGCTGCAAGGGTTACTTGTGGTTGCTTTTTCGGTGGTGCTGGTGCCGGTGGGCCTGCACGCCATCGGCGGCTGGCACGCCTTGGCGCTCAAAGTGTCGCCGGACAAGTTTCAATTGGTCGGAGCCAGCGCGAACGGGCAATACGGCTTCTGGTACATCGTGGCGTTCACCTGGGCGAGCTTGGTGCAAATCCTGGGCTTGAGCGCGAACATGGGTATTCTCGGCTCGGCCACCAATGAATATGCCGCGCGTTTTGGCGGAGTCTCGGGCACTTATGCCAAGCGCTTTCTAATTATCCTCTGGGCGTTCACGGGACTGATTGGGGCGGCGTTGTTTGCCGGCCAGGATGCGTTGTCCGAACCCGATATGCTCTGGGGCGCGATGTCCAACCGCCTCTTGGGGGCCGAACAAGCGGTGCCGGGATTGATCGGGCTGATGCTGGCAGGCGTGCTGGCGGGCACCATGGGCATCCTCGCGGCGAAATCCGTGGCGATTTCCTCATTATTCGTTCGCAACATTTACCGGCATATTTGGCCGGATGTGCCCGAGGCGCAGGCCGTGCGCACAGCACGCTGGGCGATTGTCGCCGTGCTCGCACTGGGTTTGGGCGCGGCACGTTTGCTGACCAACCTCGAGCAGGGCGTGAAACTGATCATCGACGTCAACATCCCCTTCGGCGCGGCCATCATGCTTATCTACACCTGGCGCCGATTGACGCCGGTCGCAGTGTGGATCGCGGTTGCGCTTTGCGTCGGCCTGAATATTATCGTGCCGAACTGCAACATGATTGCGTCGGCGACTTTCCCCTTGGTTTCCCAACTGGACCATTCCGCCGCACTCACAATCAAGGACGCCGACGGCCACGGCGTATTCTTTGATGCGGTCGTGCACACCGACCCGAATGATCAAACCAGCCCGTTGGTCGGCACGGGCCGTTTTAATCTCGAGTGCTATATGCTGAGCAAAGTTGGATTACACCCGGCGGAATTCTCAACCACCGGCCGCGACACCGCGCGGTATTTCTTCGATGGTATTTTTCCCTTCGTCGCGCTGATTCTGCTCAGTTACGTCACGCGGCCATCGGACAAAAAACTGGTGGACTTATTCTACGGAAAAATGAAAACGCCCGTGCAGCCGACGCCGGAATTGGAAGCCGCCACCGTGGAGGAAACCCGCCGCAATCCGGGCCGCTTTGACCACCTGAAACTGCTACCGGGCACGAACTGGGAATTTCTGAAATGGGACAAGGTGGACACCATCGGCTTCATCTCCTGCCTCGCCGTGTCGGGCGGGATTATCGGGCTTTTTGTGCTGCTTTTAAAACTGGCCGCCGCCGGTTAAACCCAATCCATCGCCGCCATGATTCGCAAAGCCTTCGTGATGAGCGTCCACCCCGGCCAGGAGGCCGAATACGAGCGCCGCCACCGCCCCATCTGGGACGAGCTGGCGGCGGTGCTCCGCGCCCATGGCGCGCACAACTACTCCATCTTCCTGCACCCGCAAACGCTCCAGCTCTTCGCCTATGTGGAAATCGAGGACGAGGCGCGCTGGAACGCGATTGCGAAAACGCCTATCTGCCAGAAATGGTGGAAGCACATGGGCGACATCATGCCCGGCAACCCCGACCACAGCCCCGTCGCCCAAGGCTTGAAAGAAGTGTTTCATTTGGATTAAAAGATTTCTCCCTTTCTTATGAACCGCCAAACTCTCGACCGTGCGCTCAAGGCGCTTAACTCCTTCCGCATCGAAACCCCGAGCTGGGGTTACGCCGACACCGGCACGCGCTTTGGAAAATTTTTCCAGGACGCCGCCGCCATTGACCTCAATGACAAGCTGGCCGACGCCGGCCACGTTAACCGTCTCACCGGCTGCTGCCCGACGGTCGCCGTGCATGTGCTGTGGGACTTCAAGAAGAGCGAGGACCCGAAGGCCGTGGCCCGCCGCGCGCGCAAACACGGTGTGCGCATCGGCTCCATCAACCCCAACCTTTTCCAGGACCAGTGTTATAAATGGGGCTCCTTCGGCAATCCCGACCCCGCCGTGCGCCGCCGTGCGCTGAAGCATTGCGTGGATTCCATTAAAATCGCCCGTGCGGTGGACAGCGAATACCTCTCGCTCTGGTTTGCCGACGGCACGAACTACCCCGGCCAGGACAGCATCCGCGCAAGGAAGAAACGCTTTGAAGACGGCCTGCGCGCCTGCCACAAGAAACTCGCGCCGGGGATGACGATGCTCGTCGAATACAAGCCCTTCGAGCCGGCGTTTTACCAGACGGATATCGGCGACTGGGGCATGGCGTATTTGCTCGCGAAGAAAGCCGGCCCACGCGCCAAGGTGCTCGTGGACACGGGGCACCATTATATGGCCCAAAACATCGAGCAAATCGTCGCGTTCCTACTCGACGAAAACATGCTTGGCGGCTTCCACTTCAACGACCGGCGTTATTCCGACGACGACCTCACGCTCGGCTCGATTGACCCCTACCAGGTTTTCCGCATTTTCCACGAAATCCATTTCTTCGCCGCCGACCGCGGGAAGATGCCGGAAATCGCCTACATGATTGACCAGTCGCACAACGAGAAACCGAAAATCGAGGCGACTATCCAGACGGTCGTCATGGCGCAGGAGCTTTATTTGAAAGCCGCGCTCGTGGACCACGCCGCGCTGCGCGAGGCCCAGGCGCGCAACGACGTCGTCTCCGCCGAACTGGAATTAAAGAAAGCGTTTTTCAACGATGTCTCCCCCGCACTGCTCGCATGGAGAAAGAAAAATGGCCTGCCCGCCGACCCGTTGAAGGAACACCGCCGCAGCGGCTACGAACGCAAAGCCGCCAAGGAGCGCAAGGCCCGACGCATTGCGCTGGGAATTACCCAGGGCGGGAGTTATGCGTGATTTCTAAATCCAAGAAATACTTCATTTAAATAACGAAAACTAACAGATACGGAAAGTGTTTGCGTCGTTGGACAAAAGAGCTGTAGCAAAGCGACATGAATATGACAACGAAACCAAGCCGAAATTTTTTGGAGTGGCCCATACGCTTACTCTTGCTTGGGTTAACATGGGGTATGGCAATATATGCATCTTTTCCGAAGCTACAAATGAAAGATATTGAAGACCTTAAGATATATGCATTTTTTCCGTGGGGACTATTAGTTTGGATTTTAAAGGCGACTAACTATGTCCCGTCTAATAACGGCGGTCAAAACATTGGTGCTATACCTTATATTATTGCGATTTGGCTAATATATGCAGCCTTGTCGTTGTATATTTTATTAACGAAGAGATTCTGGCGATTTTTGGTCGCATTCGGAATTCTTGTTGTGCTGTTGTTTTTGAACGTTTCCGGCTGCCAAGAGATGCTAAGAGGAACACATGAACCTTAAATCGAAGCAAAGAGGCCGTCGCAAACGACGCCCCTACAACAGCCCGCCGTTTCGTAGCGCGGTGCTTTAGCCCGCGCTCTGGGACAATCGACACGGCTTGAAGCGCGGGCATCACTCCCGGCGCGGCAGCGCCTGGGTGAGCACCGCTCTACGAAAATACATCACCACCCTCCCGAATCCGCATCTTGACAACGGCGTGCGCTCCGCCATGTTGCGGGGCGTGAGCTACAAACTGTTCATCCCCGGCCCGATTGAAGTATCGCCCGCGATTTTCGCGGCGATGTCGAAACCGATGGTCGGCCACCGCAGCAAGGACTTCGTCGCCCTGTATCAGGGCCTGCAACCGGATTTGCAGGCGCTGTTCTACACGCGCGACCCCGTGTATATCAGCACGAGCAGTTCCTGGGGCGTGATGGAGGGCTCCCTGCGCAACGTCGTCGCCAAGGGCGTGCTCAACTGCATGAACGGCGCGTTTTCGGACAAATGGAACGACGTGGCCAAGCGTTGCGGCAAGGAGGCCGGTGCACTGCAATTTGAATGGGGCCAGCCCATTGACCCCGCCGCCGTGCGCAAGGAGCTGGCGACCGGCAAATACGACGCCATTACTATCATACACAACGAGACCTCGACCGGGACGATGAGCGACCTCGCCGCCATCATGGCCGTGCTGCGCGAATTTCCAGACGTTATCTCCATCGTGGACTGCGTGAGTTCGTTTTCCGTGGTGCCCATCAAGAAGGACGAGCTGGGCATTGACGTGTTGCTCACCGGCTCGCAAAAGGCGCTGGCGCTGCCGCCCGGCCTGTCGCTGTTCGCGGTGTCGGAAAAGGCCCGCCAACGCGCCGCGAAAGTCCCCGCCCGGGGCTATTATTTCGACTTCCTGGAATTCCACGCCAACCACGAAAAAGGCATGACTCCGAGCACGCCATGCATCTCGCTCATCAACGGGCTGCGCGCGAAGGTGGACGAAATCAAAAAAGAAGGCGTGGAGAACCGCCATGCGCGCCACGCGAAGACCAATGCGCTGGTGCATGCGTGGATGACGGGACATGGTTTTAAGCTGCTGCCCGATCCGAAGTATGCGTCGAAGTCGCTCTCGTGCATCGTCAACACGCGCAACGTGGATTTGGAGGCGCTGAACAAGTCGCTCAAGAGCCGTTTCGCGTGCGTGATTGACGGCGGCTACGGCAAGCTCAAGGGCAAGACGTTTCGCATTTCCAACATGGGCGACGAGACCGAGGCGACCATCGCGCAACTGCTCGGCAACCTCGATATCTTGCTGTCGGAACTGCCGAAAAGTTGAAGCCGGAAGATAAATATTTTTCACCGTTTTTTAATCCTGTGAAAAATATTTTGCCAAGGAACGAATAATCTGCTATGTAAGAGGGAATTGCTGCTGCTCGCAGCTTTTTCTTTTTAATGGCAAAAACCCTAATCATCGCCGAAAAGCCCAGCGTCGCCGCGGACATCGCGCGCGCCCTGGGAGGGTTCAAAAAGACCGGCGAGTTTTTCGAGAGCGAGGACTACGTGCTGAGTTCAGCCGTGGGTCACGTGGCGGAGTTGTGCATGCCGGAGGATTACGACAAGAAGCTGCGTTTCTGGACGTTGCAGGCCCTGCCCATCATCCCGGAGCAGTTTAAGTTGAAGGCCGGGGAGCGGACCAACGACCGCTTCGAATTGTTGAAAAAATTGATGAAGCGCAAGGACGTGACGGAACTCTTCAACGCTTGTGACGCGGGCCGCGAAGGCGAATTGATTTTTACCTACCTCTACGAGCTGGCCGGCTGCAAAAAACCTTTCCGCCGCCTGTGGTGGTCTTCGATGACAAAGGAAGCCATCCGTGGCGCGTTCACCAAACCGCGCGCTGCCGCGGACATGAGCCGTTTGCAGGACGCCGCCCGCTGTCGTTCGGAGTCGGACTGGCTCATCGGCATCAACGGGACGCGCGCGCTGACTTCGCGTATGTATGGCCGACGTGGCGGCAATGTCGCCACCGTGGGCCGTGTGCAGACGCCCACCCTCTCGATGGTGATGGACCGGGAGATTGAAATCCGCAATTTCGTATCGCGCAATTACTGGCGCATCGTCGCCCGTTTTGGCATCGCGCAAGGCGAATATGAGGGCATTTATCAGCGTCCGGATTTCAAGCGCGCCGATGATGAAGACCGCGCCGACCGCGTGTGGGACCAGGCTGCGGCAGAGAAAATTCTCGCTGAAGCCAAAGCCGCGGCGAAGGCCGTCATCACCGAGGAGAAAAAACGCTCCACGCAAATCGCGCCAAGGTTGTATGACCTGACCACGCTCCAGCGCGAGGCGAACAGCCGCTTCGGCCTGCCCGCCGGGCGCACGCTCAGCATCGCGCAAGCCCTTTACGAACGCCACAAGGCCATTACTTATCCGCGTACTGACGCCCGCGCTTTGCCGGAAGATTACGCCTCGACCGTGCAGCGCACCCTCCAACGCCTCGAAGGCGACCTTGCCCCACACGGCGCGAAAGTGATTGAGAACCGCTGGGTCAACCCGGCGAACAAACGCATTTTCAACAACGCGGAAATTTCCGACCACTTTGCCATCATCCCGACGGACGAGCCGCCGCAAAAGCTCACGCCGGATGAGGCGAAAATTTTCGATATGATTGCGCGGCGTTTTCTCGCGGTATTTTTTCCGTCCGCGGAATTTGACGTCACCACACGCATCAGCACCGCCGCAAAACACGCATTTAAGACTGAGGGCAAGGTGCTGGTCATACCCGGCTGGCTGGCGGTTTATGGCAAGGACGCTGGCGTGGAGGAAAATTTGCCCGGCCTGACTCCAGGCGACGGCTCGCCACCCCAGGCGAAGATTCAGGAAATGAACCTCAGCGCCGAGGCCACCAAGCCGCCGCCACGCTACACGGAAGCCACGCTGTTGGCGGCCATGGAAGGCGCGGGCAAGCTGGTCGAGGACGAAGACCTCGCTGACGCGATGAAAGAAAAGGGTCTGGGCACCCCGGCCACGCGCGCCTCGATTATTGATCACCTGATCGCCCTGCATTACATGGAGCGGCAGCAGCGCGAACTGATCCCCACGCCGAAGGCCGAAAGCCTGATGGAATTTCTCAAGCTCCTCAAAATCGAGGAACTGACCAGCCCCGACCTGACCGGCGAATGGGAATACCAGTTGCGCAAAATTGAGGGCGGCAAGCTCACGCGCGAAAAATTCATGGACGGGATCGGGACCCTGACGAAGAAAATCGTTGATCGCACCAAGAAGTTCAACGACGAAGACGTGCCGACCAAGCCGACCAATATTATCAGCTTTACCGACGGCAAGACCATGGTCGAAACCTGGCGCGCTTACCGCTCTCAAGACGACAAAATCGCAGTCTATAAAATCATCGGCCAGCGCAAAATCCAGCCGGCCGAAGTGGCGGAACTTTTGGAGAAGAAAAAAATCGGGCCGCTGGATGGTTTCCGCTCGAAAAAGGGCCGGCCTTTTTCTGCCATGCTGCGGATTGACGAGGAAAACAAGGTCAAATTCATGTTCGACAACAGCCCTTTCGGTGAAAACGGGGAAAACGGCCAGCCGGTGGACCTGACGCAGTTTGCAGTCGTCGGCAAATGCCCGGTGGACGGCGCGCCGGTACGCGAAACACCCAGCGGCTATGTCTGCGAAAATTACGGTCGCGGTGAGGGCGCGAAATGCACGTTCCGTCTCTCCCGCACGCTGCTGGGGGCGACCATTCCGCGCGACCAATTTCAGAAACTGATTGAATTAAAAAAGACCGACCTCATCAAGGGCTTCAAATCCAAGCGCACGGGGCGGTTTTTCGAGGCATTCCTGATTTTGAAAGACAAAGGGCAATTGGGCTTTGAGTTCAAGCCTCGCGCACCCAAGGCCGAAGGCAAGGGCAAGGGAAAGAAGAAAAGCGCCATGCCCACGAAAACCCAAGCAGAGGAAGCTGCGCCTGGGCCGATGGCTGTTGTTCCACACGTCAAAGGCAACACACCCGCGCCGCTTCCGCCCGCGAGGAAAAAAGGCAATACGCCGCCGCCGCTGGTGCCGGTGGGTTAATTATGGCGGTTTGATGGCGAGTTAGCACGCGACCTGCTGACGAATGGGGTTGCACGACGGCTGACTTTTCGATTAAGCAGCAGGTTCTTATGCCCGCATCCATCGACTCCATCACGAAGAGCCTTGGCGACAAGGCCGACTTCTATCTTAACCACAAGTGCAAGACCATCGCCAAGGAGCGCCTGCACCTGCCCGGCCCGGATTGGGTGGACCGCATCTTTGCGCCGACCAATCGCAGCAACCGCGTCCTGAATAATTTGGACTGGATGCTCAACACAGGCCGCCTCGCGGGCACGGGGTATCTTTCCATCCTCCCGGTGGACCAGGGCATCGAGCATTCCGCCGGCGCGAGTTTTGCCAAGAACCCGGACTACTTCGACAGCGAGAACATCGTCAAACTGGCCATTGAAGGCGGCTGCAACGCCGTGGCCTCGACGTTTGGCGTGCTCGCCTCGGTGTCGCGCAAATACGCGCACAAAATTCCCTTCCTCGTCAAAATCAACCACAACCAGATTTTGACCTACCCAAACACCTTCGACCAAGTCATGTATGGCACGGTGAAGGAAGCCTATGACATGGGTGCGGCGGCGGTGGGGGCGACAATTTATTTTGGTTCGCCCGAATCTAACCGACAAATCATTGAAGTCGCCAACGCCTTTGCCGAAGCGCATTCCTACGGCATGGTGACGGTGCTCTGGTGTTACCTGCGCAATCCGGCGTTCAAGAAGGACAAGGACTATCACGTTTCCGCCGACCTCACCGGCCAGGCGAACCACCTCGGCGTCACCATCCAGGCCGACATCATCAAGCAAAAGCTGCCGGAGAACAATGGCGGCTACACGGCGCTGCAAATGGGCGACTCCAGTTACGGCAAAATTGACAAGCGCGTTTACAGCGAGCTGACCACGGACCACCCGATTGATCTCTGCCGTTACCAGATCGCCAACTGCTACATGGGCCGCGCGGGCCTCATCAATTCCGGCGGCGCGTCCGGGGCGCATGACTTCGACGAAGCCGTGACCACGGCGGTCATTAACAAGCGCGCGGGCGGCATGGGCCTGATTTCGGGCCGCAAAGCCTTCCAGCGTCCGCTGGCCGAGGGTGCGAAGCTGCTCAACGCCGTCCAGGACGTTTATTTGTGCAAAGACGTGACCGTGGCGTAATGGAAATCGCGTTTCCGCCGCCCGGGAGCTTTGCGGGCTACATCTTCGACCTCGACGGCACGCTGGCGTCCTCGATGCACCTGCATTATCGCGCGTGGAAACAGGCACTCGTCAGCCATGGCGCGAAAATTGATTTTACCTGGGAATTGTTCATCTCCCACGCGGGCATGGGCACGGAGCAATTCATTACTCGGTTGAACACGCACCACGGCGAGAAATTGAATGCCGCGCAAGTCGCCCGCGCGCAGGATGCCGTTCTCGCGCAAATTCACCACACGGTGGAAGCCGTACCCGAAGTGCTGGCCTTCGCCAAAAAGCTCGCGGGCGAGGCCCGGCCCATCGCCATCGCCTCCGGTGGCACGCGGGCCGCGGTCAACCGCACATTGCATTACATTGGGGCGAGCCATCTCTTTAAAGTGGTCGTAACTGTTGACGATGTGACTCGCGGCAAACCCGCCCCGGATACGTTTTTAGAAGCCGCCAAACAACTGGGCGTGGCGCCGGGCAAGTGTGTGGTGCTCGGCGACAGCATCCTGGATGTCGAGGGCGCGAAGGCCGCTGGCATGGCCTGGGTGAAACTGGAACCGCAGTAATAGCCACGGTATGAAGTTGTCAGAGGGCGGGGATTGTGTTTTGAGAGGACTACCCCGCTCTGTATGAAAACCCCAGGATTTGTTTTTTTCTTGTCGATGGGAATGTTTGTGGGCGTTGCCGCCCCCTTGGTTGCGCAAAACCCGGCGCCGACTGCCCCTGCTGCCATCACGTCGACTCCAACCGCCGCCGAGACTGAATCCAAGGAACAACATGACGCCCGGATGGACTGGTGGCGCGAGGCCCGCTTCGGCATGTTTATTCACTGGGGCGTCTATTCCGTGCCAGCGGGAACTTACCACGGCGAACAAATTCCCAGTCTCGGCGAATGGATCATGTATAACGGTAAAATCCCGGTTGCCGAATACGCTGACTATGCCAAGCAGTTCAACCCGGTGAAATTTGACGCCGACGCCTGGGTGAAGACTGCGCGCGATGCCGGCATGAAATACATTGTCATCACGGCCAAGCACCACGACGGCTTCGCCATGTTTCATTCCGCCGTGGACAACTACAACATTTTCGACGCCACGCCATTCAAGCGCGACCCGCTCAAGGAATTGTCCGTCGCGTGCCAAAAATATGGCATCAAGCTCGGCTTTTATTATTCACAGGCGCAGGACTGGCACCACCCCGGCGGCGCCGCCCGAATCACCAGCAACCACCCTCAAGGGCATTGGGACCCGGCGCAGGATGGCGATATGGACGCTTATTTGAAAAATGTCGCCGTGCCGCAGGTGAAGGAATTGCTCAGCAACTACGGTACGGTTTCCGTGCTCTGGTTTGACACGCCCTTTACTTTCATGACCAAGGAACGCGCGGAGGAATTTTTTCCGCTGCTAAAATTGCAGCCGGGTCTCATCGTCAATAACCGCTTGGCCACGAACAAGGCCGATTTCAAAGGGGACACCGAGACGCCCGAACAGAACATCCCCGCCAATGGCTATCCCGATGGGCGCGACTGGGAGACCTGCATGACCATCAACGACACGTGGGGCTATAAATCCTACGATACGAATTTCAAATCTGCGGAAAAACTTCTGCAAAACCTCATTGATATCGCGAGCAAAGGCGGCAATTACCTGCTTAATGTTGGCCCGACGGCGGAAGGCGTGATTCCCGAACCAGAAGTGGAGCGCCTGAAGACAATGGGCGCGTGGCTCAAGATTAACGGCGAGGCAATTTACGGCACGACCGCCTCCACCTTCGCCGCCGTGCCGGGAGTCAATGCGCCCATCATGAATGGCAAGACGATGACCGATTACGGGCAGTGGCGTTCGACCACCAAGCCGGGCAAAATTTTCATTCATCTCGTCAAATGGCCTGCCGGAAAAATCGACCTTGACGGGGTGAAGGGCAAAGTGACCAAGGCGTATCTCCTCGCCGATGCGGAGCACAAGGCGCTTACCCTTTCTCAAGACGGCGTAAAAGTAAGCCTTAACCTGCCTGAAAAAGCGCCCGACCCGATTGCGTCGGTGATTTGCCTGGAGTTGTCCAACAATAATTGAATTTTAACTCACCCAAAACATGAAAATATTTTCACGAAATTTCATTCCAATTAAATCGCTATTACTCATTGGCCTGGCTGTGAGCGGCATTACCCTGCACGCCGAAGTCACTCTGGCCAGCCCGTTCACGAGCCACATGGTTTTGCAGCGCGAGATGAAAGTCCCGGTGTGGGGCACGGCGGAAGCGGGTGAGGTGGTCACGGTTGAATTTGCCGGCCAGAAGAAAACCGCCACTGTCACAGCCGACGGCAAATGGCGCGTGGATTTGGACGAGCTGGCCGCCTCTGCGCAAAGTCAAAACATGACCGTCAGCGGTTCAAAGAATGCCCAGCCTCTCGTGCTCGAAGACGTGCTCGTCGGCGAAGTGTGGCTCGCTTCCGGCCAGTCGAACATGGTTTTTCCGGTCGCAGCTAGTGGACCTTACGGCGGCTTGATCAACTACGAAGGCGAAATTGCTGAGGCCAAGTATCCGCAGGTGCGCATGTTCACGGGCCGCGACACCAAGGCCTATGAGCCGCAAGCCGCCGTTCCAAACAACGGCTGGGTGGTTTGCAGCCCCGACACCGTCGGTACTTTTTCCGCGATTGGCTACATCTTTGCGCGCGATTTGTATCAACAGCTCAAAGTCCCCGTTGGAATTCTGACGCTGGCAAGCGGAGCCAGTTGCGCGGAAGCGTGGATTTCGCGCGAGTCCCTGGCTGCCGACGCCAAGACCAAGCCCATGCTCGATGCGTTTGATGCGTCGTATAAACTCTATTATTCCGGTCCGACTGGCCCGACGGCCGAAGCCCCCACCCGTCCGACGCCCATCAACAAACCTCGCGTCGCCCGCCCGCCGGCTCCGGATAAAGACCAGCACATGCCCATCGTGCTTTTCAACGCCATGATCAACCCTGTGATCCCCTACGCCATTCGCGGGGCGATTTGGTATCAGGGCGAATCCATCGTCGGCGGCACACCGGGGCTGAACCTCTACGGCCATGTCATGCAGAGCTTGATCAAAGACTGGCGCGGACGCTGGGGCGAAGGCAACTTCCCGTTCTACGAGGTGCAACTGCCCGGGCAGAAAAACATCAGCAACAACCCGCGCATCCGCGAAGAACAACAAAGTGTGCTCGCGGAGACCAACACCGGGATGGTGGTGACGATTGACACGGGCGAACCGACCAACGTCCACCCGCGCAACAAAGCGCCCACCGGTTACCGTCTGATGCTCCTTGCGCTCGCCAATGCCTACAAGCAAAACATCGAATACTCCGGGCCGATGTTTCAAGACATGGACATCAGAAATGGCAGCGCGGTGCTGCACTTCTCCCACCTCGGCAAAGGGCTGGTGGCCAAGGGCGGAACGCTCAAAGGCTTTCAAATCGCCGGCTCCGACCAAAAATTCGTGGACGCCGACGCGAAAATTGACGGGGACACCCTCATCGTCAGCAGCCCGAATGTGGCGACGCCGGCCGCCGTGCGCTACGGCTGGGACAATTATCCCGAGGGGATGGGCTGCAATCTCTACAACAGCTACGACCTTCCCGCCGCGCCCTTCCGCACCGACAAGTGGGATTATCCGATTGCGGGGATGGTGGAGAATTGAATTCGTTTCCTACTTGCGCTTCAAGCTCTCCGCATATTTCGCCAGCAGGTCAAATTCCAGGTTCACCCGCCCGCCTGATTTGAGCGCGCCAAGGTTGGTGACTTTGAGGCTGTGCGGGATGAGCCAGACGGCTAAACGGGCTACGCCGGCTTTGGCGATGGTCAGAGAAACGCCGTCGATGGCGACGCTGCCTTTTTCCGCGATCCATTTGCTGAATTTTTTCGGGAAAGTGACGAGGAGATAATAATTTTTCCCAGAGCGGCGGAAAGTTTTAACTTTGCCCGCACAATCAATGTGCCCGGTGACAAAGTGCCCGCCGAAGCGGCCATCGTGTGCCACGCTGCGTTCGAGGTTGACTGGCGAGTTTTTGCGCAAATCGCCGAGGTTGGTGCGGCGCAGAGTTTCCTCCAGCAAGTCAAAATCCAGGATGCCGTTTTTTTTGCCCGCCACGGTCAGGCAGCAGCCATTGACCGCCACGCTGTCGCCCATGCGCAGCCCGCGCAGAATTTTTTTCGCGCACACGCGCAGGCGCCAGGCGGATTTCCTTTCCGCCAGGCCGACCACCCGCCCGGCTTCCTCGACGATACCTGTGAACATGATTGGGCAATCGTGACACACCAAAAAGCGGGCGCAATCCCGCAGTTGCAGGGCGCCCTGACGGCACAAGCATGAAAAATGTTTTAGTGCAGGAATTGCTCGCGCATACCGTGCAGTAGCTATACTCTGGCGCTAATGAAACGGCTGCTGCGAGTTGTCGTTGTCTTGGCCATTGTGACTGGGGCCCTCTGGTGGTTCACCCGGCCCACGGAGGAATCTCCCGTTTCGGTAAAAGTTGCTGCTGCCCCGTTGGCTCCCAAGCCGTCGCCCCCTCAGGTTGCAATTACCCCACCCCCTGCTCCTCCTGTGCCAGCGCCGCCTGAGGCCGAGCCAACTCCATCCGTCGCCGACGATTCACACGCTGCGGACATTGCTGCGTTGAGGACGAGAATTTCCGAATTTATCAGCTTGCTGGAAGCGAACGATGGGCTTGGTTTTTCAGAAAAATCCCTGCCCCCGGAGGCCCGCAGCCTCGAAGCTCAAGGTTTGGAAAAATTACAAGACCATATCGACCAATATGCCGTCGAACATGGCGAACCCATACCACCTCGTCGGACACTTGAACAAGTCCACCAGTCCATTCGAGACAAGCATCTACCGCTACAACCCGCCATGCAGGGAATCTTAGGCGAGTTAAAAGCAGTCAAGGATTCCACCCCCAAGTTTAATAAGACTGGCGATAAAGTAGAATACAGCATCGATCCAGCGGTTGCCGCCACCCTATTTGGCAATCCTCAAAAAATTTATTTCCAAAAAATCGACGGCGAGTGGTATGTCGGGAATTGAGTGAAGCAGGCCCGCCGTCAGCGACGCCCCAACCACGCCGGGGGATGAAGAAAGTTTTACATTTTCGGCGTGGCGTGAGGGGGAACTGTCCGTATAATGGGAGGTTGATAATAACCCAAACCTATGGCTATCAATCTCGCTGCTCTTAACGAATCCGTCAAAGCCAACTCCGCGTGGGTCAGCCTGCTGCGGGCCGAAATCGGCAAGGTCATCATTGGCCAGCAATACCTGGTGGACCGCCTGCTGGTGGGCCTGCTGGCCAACGGGCACGTGCTGTTGGAAGGCGTGCCGGGCCTGGCCAAGACGCTGTCTGTCCGCACGCTGGCCAACGCCATCCAGGCCGACTTTTCGCGCATCCAGTTCACACCCGACCTGCTGCCGGCCGACATCCTCGGCACGCTGATTTACAACCCGCGCGACGGCCAGTTCCTGACCAAGAAGGGGCCGATTTTCGCCAACCTCGTGCTAGCGGACGAAATTAACCGCGCGCCGGCCAAGGTTCAAAGCGCCCTGCTCGAAGCGATGCAGGAACGCCAGGTGACCATCGGCGACCAGACGTTCAAGCTGCCCGACCCGTTCCTGGTTCTCGCCACGGAAAACCCGATTGACCAGGAAGGCACCTATACCCTGCCCGAGGCGCAAATTGACCGCTTCATGCTCAAATTGAAAATCGGCTACCCGACACGGGCGGAGGAGCGGCAAATTCTCGATGCGATGGCCTCGACCCGGCCCAACCTGGAGGTCAACAACGTCCTGCATCCCAAGGACATTCTCACCGCGCGTGAGGTCATCGACCAGCTGTATATCGATGACAAGGTACGCGAATACATCGTGGACATCGTGATGGCCACGCGCCAGCCGAGCAAATACAAGATGGAGCTGGACGGTTTTGTGCGCTTCGGCGGCTCGCCCCGCGCGACAATTGCGCTGACACTGGCGGCGAAGGCATGGGCCTTCCTGCAAGGCCGCGGTTACGTGACGCCACAGGACGTGAAGACGATCGGCCAGGACGTGCTGCGCCACCGCGTCATTGTGACTTACGAAGCGGAAGCGGAGGAAATCACGAGCGAGAATATCATCAAGCGGATTTTTGATACATTACCGGTTCCCTAATTCAGAGTTTTGTTTGCTGATTTCTGAACGCTGATTCGAACAACGTCTTCAGCAATTTCGGACATCCATGCCTTCATCAACACCAACGCCCGCCAGTGCTTCCGCGCTGCTTCGTCGTGTGCGACACATCGAAATCCGCACGCGCAGGCTGGTCACGGATGCGATGGTGGGGGCCTATCATTCCGTTTTCAAGGGCCAGGGCATGGACTTCGAGGAAGTGCGCGAATATATGCCGGGCGACGATGTGCGGCGGATTGACTGGAACGTCACCGCGAAAATGGACCGGCCCTTCGTCAAAAAATTCCGCGAGGAGCGTGAATTGACCCTGATGCTGCTGGTCGATGGCAGCGCTTCGGGCGCGTTTGGCTCGGCGGCGATCAGCAAGCGGGAACTGGCCGCCGAAATCGCCAGCGTGCTGGCCTTTTCCGCCACGCGCAATAATGACAAAATTGGCCTGGGTCTGTTTACTGACCGGATGGAGAAATTTGTCCACCCGCAAAAAGGCCGACAGCATATCCTGCGTGTCATCCGCGACATTCTCTGCTTCACCCCGGAGCACCGCGGCACGGACCTGGTGCACGCGCTTAATACGACAAACCGCCTGCTGCGTCGTCGCGCCATCGTCGTACTGGTGAGCGATTTTCTGCAAGGCCCCGAAGGGAAATTACCCAACCCGGCTTCACCCCGCAGCCAGGAATTGTTTCGGGCGCTCGCCTTGACAAACCGCCGGCATGACTTGATTTGCGTCTCGTTGTCCGACCCGCGCGAGAATGAACTGCCCGCCGTCGGCCTGCTGACGATTGAAGACGCCGAAAGCGGCGAGGTTGTCGAAATCAACACGAACAACGCCGGAGTGCGCGGCCAATACCGCACCGAAAACCGTCGGCGCGGCGAACTTTTCCGCCGCGGCCTGCTGCAAACCGGCGCGGGCGTGCTGCCCCTCTCCACCAACGAATCTTATATCCTGCCGCTGCGCCGCTTTTTTGAGCAGCGCAGTCGGCGCCACTAAATCCCGCCGTGTTTTTCCCCCAATCCAGCCGGCAGAAAATTGTTTGCGCCATGCTTTCGCTTGGGGCGGTCGCCGCACCTGTGCTCGCCCAAACCGCGCCCGCGGCTGCTTCCGGCTCATCCACTGCTCCCGACATCCACGATATTCACGGATTGGCGCCGCTAACCTTCTGGGAGCGCTACGGCACACTTATTACTTACAGCAGCATCGGGAGCATCGTGATTATCGCGGTGGTGGTCTGGTTTCTGTTGCGTAAAAAGCCAGTCATACAGCTCACCCCCTACGAAAAGGCTCTGCGCGAACTCGAAGCGGCTCGCGCCTTGTCGGGAAATGGGCAGCATCAGGCCTTCGCCATCTTCGCCTCGGACGCCGTGCGCCATTATTTGGAAAATGCCTACCAGATGCCTGCGCCCGAGCGCACGACCGAGGAGTTTTTACTGGAAGCCGCCCGCCAGGTTTGGCTGAAGGGCAAACTTGCCGAACTGCTGCAGCGATTTTTGGAGTTTTGCGACCTGGCCAAATTTGCCGGCCAGGAATTGGGTGAAGCGGAGCGCGAGCAGCTGCTGGGCGCGGCCCGCGAATTTCTCGACGCGGCGGAAAAACTCCGCCAGCCGCCGACCGCGACGACGCCGGGCACGCAGAAATCGCCGGCGCCTCCCGTGCCGCCGGCCAAACCATCTCCTGCCTCACCGTGAACATTGCCTTTCAGAATCCGGAATATTTCTGGCTGCTGCTGGCGCTGCCGCTGTTGTTGCTGTTGCGCGGACGCGCAGGCCAGGCCGCCGCCATTCAGTTTTCCAGTGTCGCCATCGTCAAACAGTTTGGCGCCAAGTCGCGTTCGCGCGCCGGTTGGTTTCTCTGGGCCTTTCGCGCCCTCGCCCTCGCCGCTTTCAGCGTGGCCCTCGCCCGCCCGCAAATGCCCGAGTCCCATGCGGAACAAATTGATGCCAGCGGCATCGATATCGTCCTGGTGCTGGACATGTCGTATTCCATGGCTTCAGTTGACTTGACCGTTGGCAACGATGTCGTCACCCGCGTGGATGCGGCCAAGAAAGTCATGCACGATTTCATCCAAAAACGCCCCGATGACCGCATCGGCCTCGTGGCGTTCGGCACCAGCCCCTATCTCGTCAGCCCCATTACCCTGAACCATGACTGGCTGTTGCAAAATCTTGATCGCCTGCAGCTCAAAGTCATCGACGGCGGGAGCACCGCCATCGGCACCGCCTTGGGCATGGCCGCCAACCGCCTGCGCGATCTCGACTCCAAAAGCCGCATCATCATCTTGCTGACCGATGGCGACAACAACGCCGGCAATATCAGCCCGATTGCGGCTGCCGATGCCGCCAAATCTTACAAAATTAAAATATACACCATTGGCGTCGGCAAAGCCGAGCCGGTGCCCATCCCGCTGATGGACGACAACGGCCAGTTGGTGAAAGACCGCAACGGACACGTCCAATTCGCCACCGATGCGTTTGGCCGCCGAATCCTGGAAGAAGGCATCAACAGCGACGACCTGCAGAAAATCGCGGAAAAAACCGATGGAAAATTTTACCGTGCCACGGACGAAGACCAGCTCAAGAAAATCTACAAGGAAATTGACCAGCAGGAAAAATCCAGCGCGCATCTGCGCCATTATTCGACCTACCAGGAACTCTACTACTGGCCCACTCTGGTCGGACTGCTGCTCATCGGCGCCGAGCAAATCCTGGCCCATACGCGCCTGCGCCGCCTGCCCTAAATCATTTTCCGATGTCCTTCCAATGGCCATACGTCCTGTTCGCGCTGCCTTTTGTGGTGGCGGGGTTGCTCGCGCTCTTCGCCAGCACCCAGCGCGCCCGCGCCCGGCTGCTGGAATGTTTTGCGGCGGCGCGGCTGCTGCCCATGCTGCTGATTTCCTATAGTCCGGCCTTGCGGTTCATCAAACACACCCTGGTGGCCAGCGGGGTGCTACTGGCAGTCTTCGCGCTCGCCCGCCCACAATGGGGTTACGACTGGCAGGAAAATAGCAGTCGCGGAGTGGACGTGGTCTTTGTGATCGACACCTCGCGCAGCATGCTGACGCCGGATGTGCAGCCGAACCGCCTCGAACGGGCCAAATTGGCCATCTATGATTGCCTGGAAAAAATGGCCGGCAACCGCGTCGGTCTCGTGGCCTTTGCCGGGGATGCTTTCTTGCAATGCCCGCTGACTCTGGATTATGATGCTTTCCGTCAAACCCTCGAAGCCGTGGACACCAATACCATTGCCCGCGGCGGCACCGATATTGCCGTCGGCTTGGACGCCGCCGCCACCGCGCTCGATAAATCCGGAAGCAACAAAATCATTGTGTTGCTCACCGATGGCGAAGATCTCGAAGACCAGGGCGTGGCGGAAGCCAAAACCCTCGCGGACCAAGGCTTGACCATCTATACCGTCGGCGTCGGCACAACTGAAGGCGAGTTAATCCCCATCCGCGACGCTTCCGGGCGCACGGATTTTGTACGCGATCAGCGCGGGGAACTCGTCAAATCGCACCTGGATTCCACCACGCTTTCCGACATTGCCACGGCCACCCACGGGTTTTACCAGCCACTCGGCGCAACGGGCGAAGGCCTCCAGCGCGTTTACGAAAACGGCATTAAAAAATTGCCTGAACAAAACATCCAATCCCAAATGCGCCGCCAGCCGATTGAACGTTTTCAATGGCCGCTGGCCGCTGGCACCGTACTTCTGGCAATCGAAATGCTTCTCGGCACTCGCCGCCCGGCCTGGCGCCGTCGCGACGTGCCGATGGAAAATTTGAGCGAACCACTTTCTCTCGCCGCCAAACCAACCAAAACCGCAAATCAGCAAAAAAACGCCCCATCCCCGAAAATTGCGACGGTACTGACGGGTGTATTGCTGCTGGCCGTCATCCTGCCGGGCATACCCCAAGCGTACGCGTTGGACAATCTTGCTGCAACGGGTGAAAAACCCGCAGCAACCAGCCCGACGCCAACGGCCACCAACGCCTCCCCCAAAGCCGCAGAAAAACTTTTCGAAAAAGGCGATTACCAGGCCGCTGCCGACGCCTACAACCAGGCTGCAGCGGCCAAACCCGGCGACGGACGCATGCGCTACAATGAGGGCACCAGCCTCTATCGCAACCACGACTACGAAGGCGCGGCGCAGGCCCTGGTCAAATCGCTTTCGAGTTCCGAACTGCCCCTCCAGCAACGCGCCTATTATAATCTGGGCAACGCAAATTACCGCCTCGGCGAGAGCCAATTAAAGCAAGAACCGCAAAGAGCCCAGGAGACATGGGAAGCCGCCAGCAAGAACTATCAGAACGCGCTCGACCTTAACCCAGCCGACGCCGATGCGCGCTACAACCTAAACCTGGTCAAACAACAACTCGACGAACTCAAAAAACAGCTTGAGCAACAACAAAAATCCCAGAAGCAGGACAAAAGCGACCAGAAGCAAGACCAGCAAGACCAACAAAACCAGCAGCAGAACCAGCAGGATCAAAACCAACAAAAGCAAGACCAGCAAAATCAGCAGAACCAATCTCAAAATTCCCAGAATCAACCAGATTCCGACCAGAAACAAAACCAGTCCCAGTCTTCGCAACAGAACCAGTCAGGCCAACAAAACTCATCGAGTTCACAAAAACAATCCGGCCAACAAGCCTCGTCCGGCAACCAGGGCCAGAAACAATCCCAGTCGCAAAATCAATCAAACGGAGGGCAGTCACCGAACCAAAAAAATTCCTCCGGCCAGCAAAGCCAGACAGCCCAAAACAATCCGCAAAACGGTGGCCAAAAACAGCCGCAAAATTCCCAAGGTCAATCGGGCCAACAGTCGCAATCCAAGTCGGCGCAAAACGGCGACAAGCAACCGCCAAATGGCCAGAAACAAGGCGCAAACCAAGCCCAGCCTTCATCTTCGGCCGACACAAATACCGGCAAGGAACCTGCTGCGCAAAAAACGGGTCAACAAACAGCGGGCACTTCGCCGGCATCCGGCCAGCCTTCGGCTGCCAATTCCGGAGATACCAAGGTGACCGGCACCGTCGTTCTTGGAGTAATGACGCGCGAGGAAGCCCAGCAACTTCTCAATTCGTTAAAACCGAACGAACGCAAGCTGCCCGCCAGCCGCCTGCAGTCTCCCTCCCAACAGTCCTCCTCGGACCAAACCTACAAGGATTGGTAAGAAAATGACCCACCGATTTCTCCAGATAAAGCGAGCGATGACCATCCTACGGGTGGCAGCGGGCTTGGGCGTGTCGGCTGTCTTCGCCCAGGCACAGACTTACTCGGCCAATGCGGCCTTTAACCCCGCCCAACTCCCCGCCGGCCAAATCGGGTCCTATCAAGTCACCGTGACCGTGAATACTCAGACGGCCAGGACGTTAACGCCCGATTGCACGCCCCCCAAAGTTGAGGGCTTGGAAATGTCCTCCAATCCCAGCATTGGCAATAATCAAAGCTTCCGGTTTGAAAACGGCGTCGTTAGCAGCTCGCTCAGCTTCACCCTCGTTTTTCAAGTGCGGGCCGAGAAAAACGGCCATTATACCGTTCCCGCCTTTGATATGACGTTGAGTGGCTCGAAAATTTCCATCCCAGCCGCTTCGCTCGAGGTGACCGACAAACCTACCGAGCCGTCGAACAGCGATTTGGTCAGCCTGGAAACGAAAATTCGGCGCACCGACCTCTACGTGGGCGAAATGCTGCCGTTTGACGTCACCTTATATTGGCGGGCGAATTTACGTCCGGATATCACGGGCGATTTGGATCAGGGTGGCGACGCTTTTGAGCGCGTGCAATTGAAAGGCCGCAACGACCAGTCGAGCGTCAGCAAAAACGGTCAAAGCTATTTTGCCAATACCTGGCATTCCAATCTTGTTCCGCTTATCGCCGGCCCGCAAAAATTCAGCTTGTCCCTGCCGCTGCAAGTAACCATTCCCGACCCGCGCGGCGTTTCCGACCCCTTTATCGCGCAATTCATGGGTCCCAATTCCCCCTTTGTCAGCGGCCAGCAACGGGCCATTACCGCGGAAAGCGTGCCCGTCGAACTTAACGTCCAGCCCCTGCCTGAGGCTGGACGACCGGAACATTTTACCGGCGGCATCGGCACGTTTTCCGCCGACGAACCGACCCTCTCAAGCACCAGCCTGCAGGTGGGCGTACCGGTCACCTTCACGCTCAAGGTCAGTGGCGAAGGAAATTTCAACCGCCTGAACACCCCCGAACTTGATCTTGGTTCGCTCTGGCGCACCTACCCAGCCAAGGATTCTTTCAAGCCCCTCGACACCGACGGCTATCACGGCATCAAGACATTCGAATACGTCATCATGCCCCTGTCCGACAACATCACGCTACTGCCCGCGCCCCAGGTCAATTTTTTCAATCCCGATACGAAGATTTACATCGAATTGCCGCTCAAACCCATCGCAGTAAAAGTTCAATCCGCCGCCCCCGGCCAGTCTGTGCCGCTGCCCGCCATCACCTCGACCACGCCTGTGACCTCGAATAAATCGGAACTTGTGTCATTACATATTGACGCAGGTGAATGGCAAAGCTCGCAACCGGCCCTGATACTTCAAACTCCGCTCTTTTGGGCCGGGCAGGTGGTACCCGCCGTTTTATTTGCCGGCTTGGTCATCACTCGTCGCCGCCAGTTGCGCATTGAGAACGACCCGGCGTTTGCCCGCCGCCTCCGTGCCCGCAAACAAGCCGTGGCCGCCGTTGCCCAGGCCCGCGCCGCTGCGGCGAAAGGCCAGGCCGCAGAATTCTACTCCATCGCCCAACGCGCTTTGCAGGAAGCCGCCAGCCACGACCGGCTGGACGCCGCCGAGGCTCTCACCTGGCGCGAGTTTGACGCCCACCTCGCCAAGCGCGGCGACGATGTGGATGTCCGCCAGCAATCACGTGAAATTTTCGAATCCGGCGACGCCTTGCGTTTCGGTGGTTTCACTCCCGACAAGGATGCACTGGCCGAAGCCGCTGCGCGCCTTGACGGCCTGGTTCAAAAATTACTTGGAAGCGCATGAAAAATTTATCCACATTGCTTTTTCTTTTCGCTGCGCTGGTGAGCCCGCCCGCGCTGGCCCAATCGTTTGCGCCCGCCAATACCACGTCGAGCATTCCACAACTGACCCTGCCATCCCTGCCAACCAGCAATCCTGCACCATCCGTCAGCCCGGCTCCGGCCTCGACACCTGCCCCTGAAGCCGCGCCCGTGGTCGTACCCGCCGATCCGTCCGCCGCTTTCACCGCCGCCGTAGCCGCGTATGAAAAGGGTGATTTTGGCCGTGCCAGCGCGCTTTTTGCCGGAGCGGAAAAAAAATCCTTCTCCGCTTCACTGGAATACAATTTCGGTAACGCCTGTTACCAGTCCTCCGATTACGGTGCGGCGATTCTGCATTATTTACGCGCGCTATCCCTCGATCCCCGCGACCCGGACGCCCGCCAAAACCTCGACCTCGCCCGCAAGGCGGCCAATGCCACTGCCGCGGATGAAAGCAAGTTCGATCGTTACAGTGCCTTGCTCGGGAGAAACTCCTGGGCGTGGATTGCCACCGTGGCGGGGTGGGCAGCGCTGTATCTCGCGTTTTTGCCGGGCCTCTACCGCTGGCGCGGCGTGGCCCCCTGGCTGCTGTTTACCGCCGCGTTTGCCATCGCCATCGCCGGCGGCATCGGATTGTGGGGCGCGCAGAAACACGCGCATGATGGGGTCGTCCTGCATACGGATACGTCGCTCAATCTTTCGCCGACGGCCAACAGCCCGTCGATCGGCCTGTTGCAAACCGGCGAAATCGCCCACACCCTCGACCACCACGGCAATTATTTCAAAGTGCGCACTTCGTCCGGCCAGCTCGGCTGGGTCGAAGCCGCCAATTACTCGCCGGTATGGGAGTGAAGCGTAAGTAAACCGTAGTTTTTATGGCTTGTTTCCAATATACCATTTGCCATCAATTTTGACCAAGGACATCAATTTAGCCCTCCGTGTGGGCATGCCAGGTCCTTCGCTAACATCTTGATAATAAGTTGCTACATCGCCGGCCTCGTTCATTTCGGGTGTCTGGCCTTGCATTGAGAGATACATTCGCGCCACCCTTCGGGTTCTTTCCTGTCCATCTGGGTCGGCCATTATATCCCGACGTTGTTGTTCTTCAGCTAAACGTTGCTCAGGTGTCATTTGGGCCAGCTTTGCCGGAGGGGTGTATTTTTCGAAGAGATAGAGGAGGTCACCCGAGCTTTGAATCGAGATGATATCCTCAACTGCGGAGCTTAACCCAAATTGTGGATCGTTCATTGCACCCGATACAGATGCAGCGGAGACAGATTTTGACGACAGCGATCCCGAATTAGCTTTCGGTACTTCAAGTGGCGGGACTGCCGGACTTGAAGCTCCCGCCGTTTTAGGAGCTTGCTGAATGGCTGGACGCAAAAGCCCAACGACCCAGAGCGTGAGGGCCGCAGACACGATGATAACCACAAGCCTGCGCATAAAATGTTATTCTTACCCGGTCATTCTTCCGGTCAAACGAAAATGACGATTTTCACCCCCCCGGAGGCTGTTAATGCAAAGTGCTTTTTTAGTTAACAACTGTCCGGAAAGCTGCTCTAATCGACGGAATGCCCTCCGCGCCGCCCGCCCCGCCCATGCGCGCGCAACTGGACGTCTGGGAACGCCGCCATGCCTGGCACCCGTTCACCCAGACTGCCGAAGCCGCGCTCTACCCACCGCTGCATATTGCCAGCGGCGAAGGTCCGTGGCTTTTCGATGTCGAGGGTCGGCGCTATCTTGATGGCAATTCCTCGCTGTGGACCAACGTCCACGGCCACCGCGATGCCGATCTTGACACTGCTTTGCGCGCACAGCTCGACAAGGTGGCACACGCCACCTGGCTGGGCCTCACCCACCCTGCGGCGGGCGAACTGGCGGCGAAGTTGGCGCAACTCGCCGGGCCGGGCCTGGAGCGCGTGTTTTTTTCCGACAATGGTTCGTGCGCCGTCGAAGTCGCATTGAAACTTTCCCGGCAATACTGGCAACTCTCCGGCCAGCCCGAAAAGCGCGAAATCGCCGGCTTCACCGGCGGCTACCATGGCGACACTCTCGGCGCGATGGCCGTGGGCGACAACCAGGCATTTCATCACCGATTTGCCGACTGGTTTTTGCCCGCATACCATATCCCCGCTCCTGGGTGCCGCGAACTCGCTGGAGAAATTCTTGAAACCGACGCCGCGGCAAGTTTGCGCGCTTTGCGTGAATTACTCGGTGCTCGCGCACAAAAAATTGCTGCGGTAATTCTCGAACCCTCCGTGCAAGGCGCCGCGGGAATGAAACAGCAGCCGCCCGGCTTCGTCGCAGACGTCGCCGCGCTCTGCCGCGAACATGGGGTGCATTTGATTCTCGACGAGGTTTTTGTCGCGTTTGGGCGGCTGGGCCAGATGCTTGTCAGCCAAAGCGAAGGGTTGACCCCTGATTTTCTCTGTCTTGGCAAAGGGCTTTCGGGCGGTTATCTCCCGCTCGCGGCGACACTCACCTCCGATGAAATCCACACCGCTTTTTGCGGTTCGTTTGAGGAAGGGCGAACGTTTTTTCACGGTCACACCTTCACGGCCAACCCACTCGCCTGCGCAGTCTCACTCGCCAACATCGAAAAGCTGGAGCCATTGATTGCGCAAGGAAAGCTGGCGCACCGCATTAAAACTTTTGGCGATATCTTTACCAAAACATTCTCCGGGCTGGAGCAGGTCGCCGGCCTTCGCCAGCGCGGCTTCACCGCGGCATTGGAATTGGTTCCGGATACGAAACAGCCGGAAACCCATTTTTCATCCGCTGCGCGGGTGGGGCTGCAAGTTTGCCTGGAAGCACGGCGGCGCGGACTGATTCTTCGTCCACTTGGCGACACTCTGCTGTTTGTGCCGCCGCCCTGCGGCGAAGAGCCGGAGTTGCGTTTCCTGTGCGAAACCACCCGCGCGGCAATTGACTCTGTCGTGAGCCGTCCCGGCGGCCCACATTTGCGCTTTGCTGATTTTGCTTCCACTTATAATCCCAATCCATGATCACCCTCGAACAAATCCGCGAGTGGTATAACCTGCCGCTCACCACGCTCATCTTCCGCGCTCAAGCGACGCACCACCGTCATCAAGATCCGGCAGGGGTGCAGCTATGCACCCTGCAGAGCATCAAGACCGGGCGCTGCCCGGAAAATTGCGCCTATTGCCCGCAGTCTGCACACCATGAAACCGGGCTGGCTGATGTCCCGCTGATGAACGATGAAGACATCATCACCAAGGCGCAACAGGCGCGCGCCGGTGGCGCTTCGCGTTTTTGCATGGGCGCAGCCTGGCGGGAAGTGCGCGACGGGCCACAGTTTGATTCCGTGCTGCGCGCCGTCGAGGGCGTCTCTGCGCTGGGCCTCGAAGTTTGCTGCACCCTCGGCATGTTGACGCAACCGCAGGCCGAACGGCTCAAGAGCGCGGGCTGCCGCGTTTACAACCACAACCTCGACACTTCGCGCGAGTATTACCCGCAAATCATCACCACCCGTTGCTACGATGACCGCCTGCGCACGCTGGAAAACGTCCGCGCCGCCGGCCTCGAAGTTTGCTGCGGCGGCATTCTCGGCATGGGTGAAAGCGTGGATGACCGGCTGAAAATGCTCGCTGAACTCGCGGCCCTCGAACCGCAGCCGGAATCGGTTCCCATCAACGCGCTGGTACCAGTCGCGGGCACACCCCTCGCCGAACGCGACCCGGTGGACCCCTTTGAATTTGTGCGCATCATCGCCGTTGCGCGACTGGCTTTGCCCAAGGCCATTGTCCGCCTCTCCGCCGGCCGCACCGAAATGAGCGCGGAAATGCAGGCACTGTGCTACCTCGCGGGCGCGAATTCCATTTTTCTCGGTGAAAAATTGCTGACGACTCCCAACCCCGATAGCCAGGAGGATTTCCAACTCCTGCAACGGCTTGGCCTCCACGCGCTCGACCCCGAGGCGGCGCGAAAAATCCAAGCCGCCGCCCCAGCCTGCGAACTCGAAAACGCGCGCTAAGCTGTGGTCACGATTCTCGTATCAGGCTCCGGCACCGGGGTCGGCAAAACGCGCGTCACCGCCGCCCTGGCCCGGGCGGCTGCACGCGCGGGCAAACACGTGCAGATCGTAAAGCCAGTGCAGACGGGCATCGCATCCGGAAAGTCCTCGGATGCCGACGACGCAGCGGTGTTGGCTGGAATTGGACGAGGGGCCGCACACACTTTGCGCCGCTATCCCGCCGCACTAGCACCCATATCTGCCGCCACCGCCGCAGGCCTCAAGCTTAACCTCGAGGACATATTCAGGGAAATTCAGCAGCTGCCGTCTACTGACATTCGACTGATTGAAGGAGCGGGTGGACTGGCCGCTCCCTTGTTTGAAGCGGGCTATGACTGGTGGAACTTTGCCCTGCAATTGCAGGTAAACGCAGTGGTGCTCGTGGTGCCAGACCAACTGGGAGCCATTAATCAAGCGCGGTTGGTTTACCATTATTTTTTAAAAAAGAAGGATGGGGAAATAATCACCGATTGGGAGGTGCGCTCTCGATCGGTTGTAAAATCAACCAGCACAACCAAAACCGAATCAATCAAAATACCCGATGGTGGTATATTTCTAAACGCGCTGAAGGCACCTCCGCCGGAAGTCGCTGGCAGCACGCGCGAAACGCTGGCTGACTGCGAGGTGCCGGTGTGGGGCGAGTTGGCCACCGAGGCCATTGAGCCGCGGATCCACCAGCCCCTGGCCGGACTGCTCGGCCTGGCATAACTTTTAACCATGCCCGAAATTTTTTCAGACTCCGTCAGTTTGCTCCATGCTCGCGCTCAGGCGGAATTGGACGAACGCGTTGCCAAAGGGCGGCGGCGGGAATTGCGCGTGGCTGCGTCCGTGCGTGTCAATTTTGCGGATAACGATTATCTTGGCCTCGCCCAGGACGAACGGGTGAAAGACGCCGTGCGCGCGGCCCTCCTCAACGGCCCGGTGTCCGCTTCGTCTTCGCCGCTCGTGCGCGGCTATCAAGATGTTCACGCCAAGCTTGAAGAATCATTGCGCGAATGGCACGGTTTTCCCAGTGGCCTGGTGTGGAACAGTGGCTTTGCGGCAAACCAGGCTGTCGTTGGCACTCTGGCTGAACCCGATGACCTGATTTTTGCCGACCGTCTGATTCATCACAGCCTGATTGCGGGCATTCTGAAATCGGGCGCGAAGTTTATCCGTTTTCCCCACAACGATCTCGACGCCCTGGCCGTCTTGCTGGAAAAAAATCATTCTCCAGGCCGAACGGTCTGGGTGGTTACCGAAAGCGTTTACAGCATGGATGGTGACAGCCCGGACCTCGCGCGCCTCGCGGAATTGAAGAAGCATTTTGGGTTTGTGTGGATGCTCGATGAGGCGCACGCGCTGGGCTGGTATGGCCCGCAAGGCCAGGGCCGCGCCGCCGAGGCGGGGGTGGCAAATGAAGTGGATATTCTCATCGGCACGTTCGGCAAAGCACTCGGCGGCATGGGTGCGTATTCGCTTTTCCGGGAGCCGATATTGCGTGAAATGCTTATTAATCAGGCCGGAGAATTTATTTACTCGACCTACTTGTCGCCGTTGCTTGCCGCCGCCGCCACTGCTGCAATTTCGCAGGTCCGAGAACTCGCGCCGCAATCAGCCAGCTGGCGCGCACTCTCGCGGCGTTTTCGTGAGGAATTGCGGGCTCAAGGCTGGGAAACCTCCGCTGGTGATTCACCCATCGTGCCCGTATTGATTGGCGACGATGCAACGGTGGTTGCGCTGGATGATTATTTGCGCGCGCACGACTACGCCGTCGGCGCCATCCGCCCGCCCACCGTGCCGGAAGGTTCGGCGCGCTTGCGTTTGTCGCTTAAAGCCACAACTCACGCAAAAGATTTGCGGGCTTTGATCGAGACAATGAACGAATGGCGAAAAATGCAGGGAGGGAAATTGTGAACTGGCTGTGGATATCCGGCTGGGCGGTGCCGCCGGCATGGTTGGCGGTCCAGGCGCAAGCGGCCTGGCCGCGGGAGAACCATGCGGCCGTCACGCCCATGGACGCGGCCCAGGCACTGTCGGCGGAAAAATTTGACGTGCTTGGCGGGTATTCACTCGGGGCGCTCTGGCTTTTGCGGCAAGCCAAGGCGATTCCGGAAAATGTGCCCGTGGTGTTGTTGGCGCCGATTCTCGCCTTCACTGAAGAAAGCGGGTGCGGCGGGCGCGTGGCTCGCGCGCAATTGCAACTACAACGCCGGCGTTTGCGCGCCCAGCCGACCGCCGCCATCGCCGATTTCTTTCAGCGCGCCGGATTGGCAGAGCTTAACGAGCTCCCTTCCATTGCGGAATGGAACGCCCCACTCACGGCGGCGCTCAACGAGGAACTCGGCTGGCTGGAAGATTGGAGTGTCAGTACCGTGCCAAAAAACTGGCACGGATTTATCGGTGATAACGACCCCTTGCTGGATGCCTTGGCTCTAAAAAAAATCTGGTCTTCGCTGCATATTGTTTCCGGCGCCACCCATGCACCCGGCCTGTTAATGGCGGCGGCAAAAAAGTTTTTATCCAACATCACCCCATGACGGACATTGTTCAAAATTTCGATCGCGCGGCAGAGGGCTACGAATACCACGCCGCGCCTCAAGCCGCCCTGGCTGCAACCCTCGCCACCTGGGTTCCGCTCGAAGAACGCCACGGCCTGGCGATAGAATTTGGCGCTGGCACGGGTTTGTTCACCCAGAGAATTTCGCCTTGGGAAGGGCCATATTTGGCCACCGACGCCGCGCCGCACATGGTTGCCACCGGACTGCAACGGTGTCCGCAGGTGGCCTGGAAACAGCACGACGCCCGCGATGCGAAAATTTTGGGGCCGGCTGATTGGATATTTGCCTGCAACCTGCTGCAATGGCTGGAAAACCCCGAAGCGGTTCTATCCGACTGGCGGAACACACTTAAACCAGGCGGGCACTTGGTTCTCGCGGTACTGCTGCCTGAGACCCTCTGCGAATTACGGGAAGTGCTGCCGGAAGCGCAAACTCTGAACTGGCGCAAGGCCGAAGAATGGCAGGAAATACTCGAACGAACCGGCTTTTCCATCGTGCGGGCGGAGACCTGGAAACACATTCAGATTTATCCCAGTGCATTGGATTTTTTGCGCGCGGTTCATGACCTGGGCCTGGCCCCACAGCGATTGGCCGGCCCCGGACGCTTGCGCGCGGCGCTGCGGCAATATGACCGGGATTTCGCCATTACCGGTGGGGTGCGTTCGACCTGGCAGGCCTGGCTGGCGGGGGCGGTGGCGATTTGAGGCACTGCCGCAAGGCGTTACCCAAGCGCGATTTACGTTTGACAACTCACCGTTTGGAGTAAAGCATACCCACATTGGGCGCTATGCCCCTTTTTAACGCTCTTCGTTATGTTTGGCTTCCTCGCAAAAATTTTCCCTTTTCTGTCCAGCGACATTGGCATTGACCTTGGGACCGCGAACACCCTGGTCTATGTGAAAGACCGCGGCATCGTGGTGCGCGAACCGAGCGTGGTGGCCATTTACACAAATTCGAAAAAAGTTCGTGCCGTCGGCCTTGAAGCCAAGCGGATGCTTGGCCGCACTCCCCTCGCCATCACCGCCATGCGCCCCATGAAGGACGGCGTCATCGCGGATTTTGATGTGACGCAGGAGATGCTGCGCCATTTCATCAACAAAGTCATTCACTCGGCCTGGGCCAGCCCGCGCGTGGTCGTGGCAATTCCCTCCGGTATCACCGAAGTCGAACGCCGCGCCGTGCGCGACTCCGTGCTCAACGCCGGCGCGCGCGACGTGCTGACGCTCACAGAACCTTTGGCCGCCGCCATCGGCGTCGGAATGCCGATTGACGAGCCGGCCGCCAACATGATTGTGGACATCGGCGGCGGGACCACGGAAGTTGCCATCATTTCCCTGCGTGAAATCGTTTACTCAAAAAGTCTGCGCGTAGCGGGTGATGAAATGGACAATGCCATCATCAACTACATGAAGCGCGCCTACAACCTGATGATTGGCGAACGCACGGCGGAAGAAATTAAAATCACCGTTGGCTCGGCCTTTGCGCTGGAACCGGAGTTGACGATGGAAGTGCGCGGCCGCGACTCCGTGGCTGGCCTGCCCAAGACACTCATCATCACCTCGCAGGAAATCCGCGAGTGCCTGAGCGACACTTTCAATTCCATCATCGAAGTCGTGCGCGGCGCTTTAGAACGCTGCCCGCCGGAATTGTCCGCCGATTTGGTCGACCGCGGCATCGTGCTGGCCGGCGGCGGCTCGTTGGTACGTAACCTTGACCGCCTGCTCAGTGAAGCCACTGGCCTGCCGGTGATTCTCTCCGAAGACCCCTTGAGCGCCGTCGCTAATGGCACCGGTGTCGTTTTGCAGGATCTCGACACCTGGCTCGCAGAGTCGAAGAATTACGACGCTTAAACCGTCGTTCGCCTGACTTAACTTTCTCGTTGTCCCGCCCGCCTTGGCTTCGCCGCGCCTCACCCGACTCCGTCCTTTGCTGGTCCTGGCGCTCTTCCTCGCCGCCTGGTGGCTGGCCCCGGTGGCCGTGCGCAGTTTTTCCCGCGCCAGTTTTTCCCTTTTCGAAGCACCTGGGTTAATCGCTTATTCTCACCTGAAGGACCTGCAGGACTTTTGGAGCCTGCGCGACCGAAGCCAGGGCTCTCTCATTGCCGCAGGGCGCGACCTCCAGCGCCACGCGAACGACACCGACTTGCAATTGCAACAGGATGCCGCCACTCGCACGGAAAACCAACGCCTCGCCGAACTGCTGCTCCTGCCGCCCGAACCGGGATTCCATTACGAAGTCGCCCGGGTTATCCTGCGCGAAGAGACCGCGTGGTGGCAGCAAATTGTCATCCGCAAAGGCTGGCGCAATGGCATCGGAAATGGCCAGGGCGTGGTTTTTTCCGGTGGCGTGGCTGGGCGCGTGAAGCAGGCAGATGAATTCACCTCGATTGTAGAATTGGTGAGCAGCCCGTCGTTTCGCGTTGCGGCCAATCTTGGCCAGGACCCCAACCCTGCCATCTATCAAGGTGTTGTCACGGCACCGTTCCATGCACCAGCGGGGGAAGTGCGTCAGCTGCCACTCAGCTTGCGGATCGCCCCCGGCACCCGTCTGCGGCTGTTCAGCTCAAAGCTCAGCAGTGTGTTTCCGGATGGCCTGCCCCTTGGCGAAATCGAGCGCCTGGAACCTGGCAGCGATGGCCTCTTTCAAACGGGCGTCGTCAAACTTGATTCGCGGCTGGCCAGTCTTGAAGAAGTCGCCGTGCTCGTACCGGACATAACCCCCACGCTCGGCAACGGCTCCAATCCCGTTCCGACGGGCAATCCACCTGGCCTACGATGAGAACCAGCTCCCATTGGGCTATCTTCACTGCGGCCAACATTTTGTTGCTCGCGTTGACCGCCATGGTCAACGACGGCCTGGCCGGGTGGAGCCTATCCCTCTTCATCGCCGGACCTTGTGTGGTCTGGCCCGCGTTGCGATTACCCCCGCCTGCGCTACTCGGCTGTCTCGCCCTCAGCGGCCTGGCCGCTGATGCGCAATTGCCCACACCGCCGGGCTTTTTAATGATTTTGTTCCTGGCGGGCGCGTTATTGATCCAATTGGCGCTGCCCTGGCTTGGAAGTATGCAACGAGCACGCCAAATCGGGCTGGCGTGGCTGGTCAACGCGCTTTACTTTGCTGTCTTCACCAGCTGGGCAGTCGTACGTAACCAGGCCCACGGCGTGGCGTTCTGGGAACACGCCGCCGTGGATTTCTTTCTTTCGCAACTCATCGTCCTGCCCGTGACTTTATGGTTTTTCGATTTTCAAAACAGTCTCCTCGCACTCGCGGGGTTGACAGCAGCGGGGCGCCGCGTCGGGAGAACTTTCTAAGCCCGCAGCTGGCTTTTTACCAGCGCCTCAACCCGCGGCTATTTGTGCTGACGGGCGTGTTGGGGTTGCTTCTGCTCATCCTGCTTGGCGGGTTGGCCTGGCAACAACTATGGAAAAACTCTGAATACGAAAGTCTCGAACGCCGCCAGACCCTGCGCCGCATCCTCCAACCCGGCCCTCGCGGTCGCATTCTCGACCGCAACGGCGTTCCACTGGTGGAGAACCGCGCGCATTACTCGGTCGTCCTGTACGTTGACGAAATGCGCAAGGAGTTCAGCGAGGAGTTTATCCGCCTGCGCAAGGTCTGGCTCGCGCACGACAATGACGACACCTCCGAGGCCCGGCCCACCCTTGATCGAAACAAACTTTACCGCGAAGCGTGCGCCAATGTTGCCAAACATTACCTCGATCAGGCCAACATCCTGTTGGGCCGCCAGGAAAAATTCGATGAAAAAGCTTTCACGCAGCATGTCGAACAAAAGCCCCTGCTGCCCTTCACACTGATATCCGACCTCACCCCCACCGAGTTTGCGCGCCTGAACGAGGAGGTCCCCGTCGCCTCGCCCATGCAAACCCGGGTGGATGCCCGGCGTTACTACCCCTATGGTTCGCTGGCTTTTCACACTCTGGGCTGGGTTCGATCAAGTGATGAATATGACGACGAAGAGTGGCAGGTCGAGGATTTGTCCAAGCACAGCACATTTCCCTACCGCGGAATGACCGGAGCAGGCGGACTCGAGTCCCTCCACAACGACATCCTGACCGGCAACCCCGGCGGAGAAATCTGGATCGTGGACCCGGCGAATTCGCGCTTTGAGCGAAAACAGGAAAAAACGCCCGAGCCCGGCCAAGATTTCCAATGCAGCCTCGACGTGAACCTGCAACTCGTGGCCGAAAAAAAATTGGCGGAAAACCAAGGCATGCCCGGCTCAGCCATCGCGCTGGACGTGCGCACGGGCGAAGTGCTGGTCCTGGCCAGCAAACCAGATTTTGATCTTAATGAGACGTCGCCCAGTTTTTCGCAAAAATTGAGCGGAGAGCTCAACGCCTCCGACGGATGGTTGTGCCGCCCGTTGCAGGGCGTGTATCCGCCCGGCTCAACTTTCAAACTGATAACAACCATCGCCGCCTTGCGAAATGGCATTCTCGACGGCGTTAAAACCCTCGATTGCCCGGGAAAAATCAACTTCGGCGGTCGTGACTTCAAGGATGACACCTACGACATCAACCCGGAAGGTTACGGCCAGCTTGACGTTGTTCATGCCCTGGCCAGGAGCAACGACGTGTTTTATTATCAGGTGGGCCAGCAGCTCAAATGGGAAGCATTGAACAAGGAAGCGGCAAATTTTGGCTTGGGCCAGCAAACAGGAATTGGCCTGGCCGAAGCTCCCACCAACGAACTGCTCGTGCCCAGCCCCGTAGTAAGAAAAAAAAGGCATCCGCTTGAGCCCAGCTGGAACGTGGGCAATGATGTCACCTTTGCGGTGGGTCAGGACGATTTACAAGTTACTCCAATGGAAATGGCGTGCCTGATTGCCTCGATTGCGCGCGACGAAACCCGCACTCATCCCACTCTCGTCCATAATCCCAACCTTGCACCAGACACGGTCATCCATGCGGGCAACCCGATTGGCCTTTCGCCAGAACTGCGCCAAGTACTGCTTGACGGCATGGAAAAAGTGGTCAGCGATCAGCAGATTGGAACGGGAAGATTTGCGCAAATTCCCGGCATCCGCATTGCAGGCAAAACCGGCACGGCGCAATGGGGCGGGGCCAAAAACCAAAGACATATGGCGTGGTTTGTGTGTTTTGCCCCGGTGGAGAACCCGCGCATTGCGGTGGCGGTGGCGGTGGAAAGTATCAACCCGGAAAAAGAATACTATGGTGGAAGGATTGCGTTGCCGGTGGCCAAAGCAATTCTCGAGGAATATTTCAAACGCTACCCGTTGAAAGCGAACTAGCACCACGGTTAAACTCGCCGCAACTGCCGCGTGAATTTCCTTGTTTCATGGGGTGGAATTCGTAATTCATCATCTCACCCCCATGGTTGCCGTTCATTCCACCATGCTCCCGCTCGGGACGCCGGTTCCGCAGTTCTCGCTGCCCGACGCCGTCACCGGGCGCCTCGTCACCCCCGCCGATTTCACCGGGAAGTCCGCGTTGCTCGTGGCGTTCATCTGCAACCACTGCCCCTTTGTCGTCCACATTCGCGAGCAGATGACAACGCTGATCAAGGAATTCCAGCCGCGCGGGCTGGCCGCCGTGGCCATTTGCAGCAACGATGTGGACAAGTATCCCGAAGACTCGCCGAGCCAGATGGCGGCCCTTGCGCGCAAGCTGGGCTTCACTTTCCCCTACCTTTTTGACGAAAAACAACAGGCCGCGCGCGCCTATCACGCCGCCTGCACGCCGGATTTTTACGTCTTCGACGCGGCCCGCCGCCTGGTTTACCGCGGACGCTTTGACGAAACCCGGCCGGGTCGCGCCGAACCGGTCACCGGCGCGGACTTGCGCGCCGCGCTTGAAGCAGCGCTGGCGGGCAAAGGCATCGCCGAATCCGCGCAAAAAGCCAGCGTGGGCTGCAACATCAAATGGAAGCGCGGCCAGGAACCGCCGTGGTTCCCGGCGTGAAGGTTATTTCTCCTTCATCGTGAGAACGCCGTTCCAATCCTTGGGCGGCGGGTCCTTCTTCATGAGGGCACAGGTTTTTTGCATCAGTTCCGACGGGTTATGTTCCACGCCCACGTCGCGGCCCGGCTGCAACGGCTCCAGTTTTTCCGCCTCGGCAAACAACTGGGTGGCCTCATCCCACTTTTGGGCAAAATAACAATCCAGGCCTTTTTCAAAAAGTTCGATGCAACGCAACGTGTCCGGCGTGGCGTCCTGACGCAAACAGACCACATCGTAAACGTCCACCGGGGTCGTGCGGCCCTTGACGATGATTTTGTTGAGGCGGCGGAAAAGCACGCTCTGCTCGGTTTTTTCCGCGGCCAGCTTGGTTGCCTCGGAGCACATGGTATAGACGCCAAATTGCTTTGCGCCGCTTTCCAGGCGCGCGCCCAGATTCACGTCGTCACCCATCATCGTGTAGTTAAAGCGTGAGGCGGAGCCCATGTTGCCGACAACCGCCGGCCCGGTGTTCAAGCCGATGCGGGAGCGCATTCGGTGCACGAGCGGCGGCCATTTACCCCCCTCATTAACCCACTTCTGGCGCAACTCGCCCAAACGTTTTTGCATCCGGCACGCGGCGACACAGGCACGGATCGCGTTGTCATTCACATGAATGGGCGCGCCAAACATGGCCACCACGGCGTCGCCAATGTATTTGTCGAGCGTGCCGCTCTCGGCCTGCAGGATGTCCGTCATCGCCGTCAGGTATTCGTTCATCAACTCGACGAGTTTTTCCGGTGTAAGCACTTCTGAAAAACCGGAGAAGCCCTGCACATCGCTGAAGAAGATGCTGATGGTGAGTTGTTCACCGCCGAGCTTGGGCTCTTCGCCGGATTCGACCATTTTGTGCACCAATTCCGGAGAAATGTAAGTGCCAAACATGCCTTTGATGCGCTTCTTTTGCTTTTCCTCTTCAATCAGGCGAAACACCACGCCGACCAGGGCGGTGGAGAACGCCGCGCCCGTCGGCGCAACGAGGGGCAGCACAATATTAAAATGGGCGAACGCCTCGTAAACGCCCAAGATGTAGGCGAACAAAATAACCAGTGCCGCGAATTTCGCCGTGGACGTATGGGTGCCGCTGTAAATGGCCAGCGAACCGATGATGGCGGAGAGCGCGAAAAGCATCAAAATTTTGAGCCACGTCGGGGCCCGGGAGATAAACTGGCCAGTGAAATATGTCTTCAACAAGTTGCCATAAACACCAACCTTGGCCACGGAAGCGGAGTCAAACGGTGTCGGCGCCACGTCCTGCAAAATGGGGTCCGTCGGACCTACAAGAACGATGGCGTCATTGAATTGTTTGAAGAATTCCAGACGCATAGCCTGGTCTGCCGCCGTACCTTTGCCCATGTTTCCGCCGTGTTCGACCACTTCCCAGGCGCTGACATGCGGGTTGTTATCCCATTTGGTAAACCAATTGACTTCGATCAGTTGGTGCTCAGTTAGCGGAATATGGATAAGGGCCTTGCCGCCGTCGTCCACAATATCCATAGCGTCGGAACTGAGCTTGACATTATGGTCGTCGAGACCGAGATAAGCCAAAGCCAGCTTCACTGACATATGGTAGAAAGTGAGGTGCTGGATTTTTGACAGAGTAAGCGGCTGGCCGCCCTCTGGATTCAAAAGCATAAGCTTGTCACCCTGATCCATCACAAAATCCGGGGTGACATCCTTGGTGTAGGAGATAAAGCCAGAAACGATATTGTCGGTGTGTTCAAAACCAGTGGTTTCCGCAAGTAGCGGAACCCAGCGAGGAATAGAATCAGGGATGCCGTCGCCGTTGTAGTTGGTCGCCACATCTAACATCCCGGTCCGAATTGGCCCTGGTTCAATCAGTGGATAAGTCGGGCTTTCCGGGTAGGCATTATTTGTCGGAACGGAGTGATCAACTTTATCGGCAATGCTCTTGTAAATATAGGGGAATGAAGCTTCCCGAACGGGATGCGCATCGATTGGCGCAGCCGGCGGTGGCGAAGCGCTGGCGGAAGCGGCTGCAACAGGTGAGGCGGAAACGGCTGGGGCGGCTGCGGGTTCCTTGCTGGAATCGGTGGAATTGCTGGCTGCCGGTTTGGCGGAAAGATCGAAGGCTACCGGGATGTTGCTATAGAGCGTGCCAATGAAAGCGTTGGGAAAATTCTCCATCGCCTGATTCATCAAAAAGTCGTTCTTCCTGGCTATTTCATGATCGATCAACGGAGATTTCATGCCTGCGGGCGACAAGACAAAGTCCAGCCCAACCGCCTTTGCGTGGCCAACCGTAAACAACGCTTGGATGATGCGGGCATAATATTCGCGCGACCAAGGCCGTTCACCAAAATGGCTGATCGTGTTCGCGTCTACATCCACATAAATGACTTTCAGCGGCGGGTGATCGGGCTTGGTCATGTCCACCGCCGGAATCTCCCCACGGAACTGAAACAGGGAATTTTCCGCGATGTTGTTGGGCACGCCCAACACCCCATAGTGGTCCAGCGCCCACCAGATACAAGGAACCAGCGCCAACAGCAGGATGAGGCGAAACGGAATTTTACTGGGAGCAGCCATGGCCTGCCCGATGTATGAACGGATTCAGCCCGTCCGCCAACATTTAAGAAGAGATTTTTTTACGGTTAAGGATGAGGGGGTTCAGGACCAGACGGCAGGCCCTCCAGTGGCGGCCAGGGTGCTGGGACCACAAAGCGCGGAGGTAGTACAGGCTGGCCCGCGAGTGAGACGGGTGGCCCGGCTTTGCCTTTCAATAGCGCGTCGGCATAGTAGTGCACCATTGGGTCACCAGGAGCCAATTCCAAGGCATGGTTGAGGTGCGCCAGGGCGTCCTTGGGGCGGTTAACCAGCCAGCAAGCCAGTGCACGCACAATCCAGGGCTCCGGTGCGCGCGGGGCGAGGTTGGACGCACGCAAGGCCTGGTACTCCGCCTGGTTGCCATGCAATTCCAACTGATCAGGCTCAAGCCTGGCCTCCTCGAGTTCCAGCCAGGCCAAATTGATAATGACTGGAACATTATTTGGGTCGTCCACGAGCGCCTCATGCAAAGCCGCCCGGGCGCGCACCAGCAATTCCGCATCCGGCGTGTGGTCGGTTTGGAGGCTGAGCGTTTGCGCTTCGTCCAGCTTTTGCCGCGCACCAGCGACGATGGCCACTTTCCAGATCAACATGACCGCCACGAATACCGACAATCCCAAACACAGCGAGCGGCGCACACCCGGCTCCAGCCGAAACGACCCGCCACGCTGCGGCACATTGCGCGCAAGGACTCCCGCCATAATCGCCACGGCAAAGACCACCGCGGGAACATTCAGCGTTCGCGACGCCGTCATCGCCACAACCAATGCGGACAAGCCGGACACCGTGGCTCCGAGCAAAACTTTTGCCTCTGGAGTGTAAATTTGCTTCGCCCCATTCGCTGTTTCCATGGACACCCAACGGGGCAGCTTCGCCCAGCCCACCCATCCTGAAGTCAGCAATCCGCCAAAAATCACGGCCGTCAAAGCCGTTCCCAACAAACCCCAAGCCGCCGCCAAATCGCCCCAATCGCTGAAGCCATAGCTCCAGCCGCCATCCGGGCCGGGTACTCCGGCGGCACGGGCCATTACGGTAAACGACTCGCCGTGGCCTCCGAGCAACACGTCACTATGCGCGATTTTTGCGATGACCATCCAAGTCGTCCCAAGCGTCGGTTCATTGGTTTCCAACGGTGCGAACCAGGATTCGTGCGAACCTTTGAGATGAAAAAGAAAATAAACCCACCCGACAATCAAGACAATGCCGACCCACCAGCCAAACAAGCGCATGACCTTGTCCTGCGTGACCACCAGCGGCAACGCGACCAACGCAAACGCCACTCCCAGCCAGGCGCCAAGTGAAAAGGAGAAAACCGCCCCCAAGAGCATGGCAAACCCGCCGCTGCCGCAGAGAATACGCCACATCACCGGCAACTGCCGGGCGCACGCCAGCACCAGCAACGGGGGTCCGGCCAACAGCATTAACGCGCCGAATGTAGCGGGCAAAGGCAACGTGCCACTCCAGTGTCCAAGCCATTCGGCTGGCAGTCGACGGCCCAACGGCAGCCATAATCCATTCCGCGTTGCCTGGCAGCCTACGGCAGCAATCAAGGCAAGTACCGCCGCTCCCACCACCACCATTAACCAAGCCCAGGACAAAGCTCGCGTTCCCGGTGTTACGGCCACAACCCAACAAAGCAGCCAAGCTTCGCCCGCAAGAGTGAATGTTTCCCGGGAAAGCCATGGCGTCGTTTCGTCCCGCCACCAGGCATAACCCAGCCACACCACGAAGGTCATCGCCAGCATTGGCCATCGTGGCAACCGCAGCCCATGTTCCTGCTGCCCCCATTGCCAACCCAGGGTAACTCCATGAACCAGAATGATTCCTGCAAACAGCCACGCCGTCCATTCTTTCGCTGCCTGGGGCACGCCGCCCAGTTCCGCCACGTTGCCGACGAGTAACATCCCGCCCATCACTACCGTCAACCAAGCCACCCCCGGCGTGAACTCATCACCCGGATTTTCCACGGCCATGAAACGATATTTATGCAATGTTGTACTCAGTTAATTTAGGCATTTAATTTGCTGCATTCCAAGCCCCGGTTCGGCTGTATCATTATTGACAGGCTTATTGCGTACGACCATACCCATTTACTCCAGTCCCCTCGAACCAAAAACCACCATGACACCCAAAGAAGTCCTGGCGCTCGCCAAAGCCAAAGACATCAAAATTGTCGACCTGAAGTTCTGCGACATTCATGGCACCTGGCAACACTTTGCCATTCCCACCAATGAGTTGACCGAAGGTATTTTCACCGAAGGGCTCGGTTTCGACGGCTCTTCCATTCGCGGATGGAAGGGCATCGAGGCCTCTGATATGCTCGTCATCCCCGACCCCAACACCGCCTTCGTCGATCCCTTTACCAAATACGCCACCCTGAGCCTGATTTGCGACGTTGAGGACCCCCTCACGCGCGAGCCGTATGACCGCGATCCGCGCGGCATCGCGAAAAAGGCTGAAGCTTATTTGAAAACCACCGACGCCGGCGACACTTGCTTCTGCGGCCCCGAGGCTGAATTTTTCATCTTCGACGATGTGCGTTTCGGCGGCGCCAGCAACAACGCCTTCTATTCCGTGGATTCCAACGAGGGCATCTGGAACACCGGCAAAGAAGAATTCCCCTCGCTCGGCTACAAAATCCGCCACAAGGAAGGCTACCTGCCCGTCTCGCCGAACGACAAACTCGTGGACATTCGCAATGAGATGATTCTCACGATGATGGAGCTGGGCATCGACATTGAGCGCGAGCACCACGAAGTCGCCACCGCCGGTCAGGCGGAAATTGACATCCGGTTTTCGTCGCTCCTCAAGTGCGCCGACAAGATGTGCATTTACAAATACGTGGTGAAAAACGTCGCCTACAAACACGGCAAATCCGCCACGTTCATGCCCAAGCCGCTGTTCGGTGACAATGGTTCCGGCATGCACACCCACATCTCGCTCTGGAAAGGCGGCAAGCCCACCTTCCACGGTGACGGCTACGCCGGCCTCTCCAAGAACGCCCTCTACTTTATCGGCGGTTTGTTGAAGCACTGCCCGGCGATCTGCGCGATCTCGAACCCGACGAACAATTCGTACAAGCGTCTCGTTCCCGGCTTCGAAGCTCCGGTCAACCTCGCCTACTCGGCCCGCAATCGTTCCGCCATCTGCCGCATCCCGACCTACAGCCCCAGCCCGAAAGCCAAGCGCGTGGAGTTCCGCTGCCCCGACCCGGCGGCGAACCCCTACCTCGCCTTCTCCGCGCTGTTGCTGGCCGGTTTGGATGGCATCAAGAACAAGATCGATCCGGGTTCGCCGATGGACAAGAACCTTTATGACCTCGAGCCCGAGGAAGCCGCCCTCATCAAGACGGTGCCCGAGTCGCTCAAAGGCGCGTTGGATGCCCTCGAAGCCGACCACGCGTTCCTCCTCAAGGGCAATGTGTTCACCAAGGACTTTCTTGATAATTACATTGGCCTTAAGAAGGCGGAATACGACGCCGTGCGCCTGCGCCCGCACCCGCACGAATTCCATATGTATTACGACGTTTAAATCGTCACCTGGAGCATAAGGCGTTTCAAACCGCTTACCGCTCTTTCAACAACCCGCGTTCCATCAGGAGCGCGGGTTGTTTTGTTATTTCCCCGGCGGCGGATACAACAATCCCCGGGCTCGGTCGAGGGCGTCATTAACGGAGCTGGTCAGATTGTCTTGGCCGAGTTCATCCAGGAATCCGCTCTGCGTAATCACTTCCAGCGGTTGGCGCGCAACCTTGCAGAGAATGAGATGACGGTGATGACGCTGCAGGCGCTCGTGCAGGCTCTCCAGCGCGTTGAGGCCGGTGGCGTCCATTGAGAACACGTCTTCGCAAAGTAAAACCATCACGCGCAACTGTGCACCGGCGCGGCGGAAGGAGGTCTCCAGCATATCCGCCGTGCCGAAAAAGAACGCGCCCTGCACGCGGAAGAGGTAAACCCCGTCCGGCCAGGATTCATCGGCCCAGATGGGCCGTCCGCCGGTTTCAGGGTGCGTCGGGTCGAGCGCGGTGACTTCCGAGGCTTCGGAGACTCGCTTGATGAACAGCAAGGCCGCCAGGATGACACCCACGCCCACACCCCAAGTCAGGTTCATCAACACCGTCAGCAGAAACACGATGATGAAGACGAGAGCGTCGCTGCGCGGCAGGCGGCGCAGGCGCGCAAACTCATGCCACTCACCCATCTTGAAAGCCACGACCAGTAGGATGCCGGCCAGCGCACAGAGAGGAATGGCCTTGGCCAGTGGAGCAGCAATCAGCAAAACGGTCAGGAGGGTCAACGCATGGATCAGGCCGGAAACCGGGGAAACCGCCCCGCAGCGGATGTTCGTGCCGGTGCGGGCAATCGCCCCGGTTGCCGCAATTCCGCCAAAGAGCGGCGAGAAAATGTTGGCGAGGCCCTGTGCGATCAATTCCTGGTTGGAGTCATGCTTGTCGTTCGTCAACCCATCGGCCACGACCGCGGACAAGAGCGACTCAATCGCCCCGAGCATGGCAATGGTCATGGCCGACCCCATGAGCAGTGAAATGTCGCTGGGGTGCATGTGCGGCAGATGAAAAGGCGGAAACCCGCGTGGCAGGCTCCACTTTTGTCCGATGGTGATGGTGTGCAAATGCATCCACTTGACGGCCAGACTGGCCACAATGAGCGCGACAATGGTCCCCGGCACCCGCCGCTGCCACCGGGCCGGCCAAAATATCATGATCAGAATAACCGCCGCACCGACCCCCAGCGCCGTCCAATTGAGCTCATTCAGGTGCTCCAAATATTGCTGCACCTTCGGGAGAAAATCCGGATCCAAATGCTCGATGGGCAATTCGAGAAAATCCTTGATCTCGCCTGTGAAAATAATGACAGCAATGCCACTGGTGAAACCCATCGTCACCGGATAAGGAATAAATTTGATGACCTTGCCCAAGCCGGCCATGCCCATCAGCACCAGCATCACCCCCGCCATAAAGGTGCAAATCAACAAACTGTCCACCCCGTATGTGGCGACAATCCCGGCCAGAATCGGTACAAACGCGCCCGTTGGTCCGCCGATTTGGTAACGCGAGCCACCCAAAGCGGAAACCAAAAAGCCCGCCACAACCGCCGTGACCATCCCCGCCAGCGGCGTTACCCCGCTCGCAATCGCAAAGCCAATCGCCAGGGGAATGGCCACGATGCCCACCGTGATGCCCGAATTCAAGTCGGCCAGAAACATTTTCCCGGAATAATCCTTGAGCGCGTCCACCAGCGCAGGGCGGAAACGCAGTGGGACTTTCTTGATTGCCGTGAGCATGGCCGGAGGATGAAAAAACAAAAACTTGAAAAAATGGCCACCCCATTTCACCACAGCCCCGGCGAAACCTCAACGCCAATAATTTTTGGCGCGTTTGTTTTTAGCGCCGCAGAAAACCAGGCCGGTTCAATCCTCAAGCCAACTCAATGCCGCCCGCCGAAATGACCAAGGCGCCGGCCGGCCCAATGACAATTCAAAGGAGGAGAAACAACCTATTCTCGTCAAAGCCGGAATTCATGGCAAAAAAATAGACCTTCCACTCGTGTCGTTAAAGCAGATGCTCTGAACCTCTGGTAGTTTAGGTGGGTGCTCTCCTGGCGGCTTTTGCCTTCCGGTGCACGGCGTGGCAGCCACCGCCCGGTGGCGAGCTCCCTTTGATTTATGAATATCAGGGTAGGAGCACTGGCGAGGTCTCGATCACAGCAGAAGGTCTGACGCGGAGCATAGCACAACGCCGCGATTTGAAAAGATTATTCGGGTGAATTTCCCTCGAAAACGCCGTTCCGTGCCAATCATAAGCCGCGCTGAAAAGTGCGCGCCGATGAATGAAATACTTGCTTTTCTCCGCGCAATCCACTTTTGCGCAGGGACACAATCATGCCTCGCGAAAAAATCCTCATCGGCTGGACGACGGTGAATTCCGCCACCGCCGCCAACAAACTGGCCGCCGGCCTGGTCGCCGCGCGCCTGGCCGCATGCGTGCAGGTGGATGGGCCAGTTGCGTCACACTACATCTGGAAAAGCAAACCGGAGCGCACGAGGGAATGGCGCATCTGGGTGAAGTTTTCCGCAAAGCAGGCAAAAGCAGTGGAAACCTGGCTCAAGAAAAACCATCCCTACTCCACCCCGCAATGGCTGGCCGTCGAAGCAGCCACCGTCGCCGAACCGTATCGGAAATGGATTTTGAAAAACACCCACAAGGCGCGTTCGGCCAAGAAGAAGTAAAGTTCAGCCCACCGATGAATTAATCCTGGTGCAAAGTATTCGTCTGACGCAGGCGGGAGGCGAGAACTTGCATCATTTGCAGGGCGAAGTTGGGGGCCTGGCCGACCAGAAAGAGAAAGTTTTTGCCATCCACGGCGGCCAGTTCGCAATCCGTGGCGGCGACGGCGGAGGCGCTGCGGGGTTGATGGTCCACCAGGGCCATTTCGCCAAAAACTTCGTCAGCCTCGAGGGTCATGACGGTTTTTTTGCCCACGCGCAAGTCCACAACGCCTTTGATGACGACGAACATTTCATCGCCCGGATCGCCTTCCTTGAAAATAACATCGCCCTTGTTGAACGCGCGCAGGTTGCTCGAGTGGCGAAAAAGGCTGATTTTAATGCGGTTCTCTTGGCTCATGCAGTCCAGCTTTTACTATTGAATCACGATGGATTCAAGCCTGCATTTGTCACCAGTTATGAAGAAATAAACGCTGCAGCACAAAATCAGGGCGAGAGGGTCATCGGCTGCCGGACCTTCTTGGTCCTGATTCCTTTTTGATGTTTGATAACCTGCGGAGGCGCTGGAGCGATTGGCGCTTGGGGAACGGAATTTTCCTGCTGTCCGCCATTGGCGGTGGGCCAGGCACCGGGGCTGATTTGCTGAAGTTCGCCCCCGGGCGAAGATGGACCCGGGGCGGAAGAATTGGGTGCGCTCATGGTGGGCGGGAAAAGCCGGATTACGCCGGCTGGCTGGTGAAGCTCACGCGGTCGTCCGCCTCAAGCCAGTCAAAGGTCGTGGTCTTTTCCGGATTCAGCCCGAGCTTGGTGCACGCTTCCATAAAGAAGGCGCGTTTCTCCGGGTAATTCATCATGCTGTCGGCTTCCGTTTTATCCGACCAGATTTTGATTTCCTCAGGCGTTTTCGGCGTGCCGTTGGCCAGCAACCAGGCGCCGACATCCTCATAATTTTGCGAGTCCTGCACGGCCGCCTTGAATTGTGCGCCGGTGATGCCCTTGAAGGCGAAGAGCTGGTTGTCCAACGGGCAATCGTAATGGTATTCGCCGAGGGTTCCGGCCACGCTGGCGCGGCATTTGTCGATGGTGCGGCCGGCAATCACGAATCCCGCAATGCGGTCGCGCGGGCTGCTCGGGGGTAGTTTGGCGAGGTCTTGGGCAATAATGGTGGTGGACATGATTTTATTGAGTTCGGGTTGAGTGGGAGTGGTGAAAATCGGGCGTGTTACTTCGGCGCCTGGGCATGGGCTTCGACAAACCACAGCCATTTATCGATGCCGCGCGAAACCTCGGTGAACAGGTCCGCTGAACCGGCGTCGTCCAAGACGGTCATTTCCGCAATGGTCGAGCGGACTTCCTGGCCGAAGGTGGAAAGCGCACGGGCCACGGCTTCGACATGCGCCAGCCCATCCGCAATCGCGAGCGGATACTCCGGGAGCCGCGAGCGCACGGCCGCCACACGCGCAGTGCCCTCGGCAATGCCGCCCAGTTGCACGATGCGCTCGGCAATCATGTCGGCGTAGGACTCGACGGCTTCGTCCACTTTGTCAAAGAGTTCGTGCAGGCCGATGAAACTCGGGCCTTTCACGTTCCAATGCGCCTGCTTCATTTGCGTTTGCAAATCCACGACGGACGCGAGGCGCTGGTTCATCAGCGCGTTTAGTTCTGTCCGACGATCTGCCGGGATGTCGTTTTCGGTCTCATACATTTTGGACATTTCCTTAAATTCGGCGATGATGGTTTGTTTCATAAATTAAACTTTTTTTAATGGTGGTGGTGGTAGAGGTGAAAGTGATTATTTCCGGCCCGGATAACCGTGCGTGCGGGTGAGGTTGCGTTCGGCGAGCAATTCGGCCTCGGCATTCAGCCAGTGCTCGACATCGTTGCCGTGGTTGGAACCCAGGTTCAGAAAAACGAAATAGGCCCGGGTGGAGACTTCCTCGGTGGAGAGCGGAGAATGTGATTGCGTTTCGTTGTGACACAATTCCTTGACCTGAGGCACCGGCGCCGCGGCGGGGGGAACGGGAGGCTCGTGGTGCTTTTCGTGATGGAAAGCGGTTTTGTTTTGATTCAATTCTCCGCCGGCCGCCAGATGCGCCGCGCCGGAAGGCTTCTGGTTTTGAACATTGAAGAAGTGTTGGTTTTTCATAGAGTGAAAGAGACTTAAGGGAGGAGCTGAATTAAATCAGCGGGAGTGAATTACCACGACCGGCGACAACAGGGAAAAGACGAGCAGGACTACAAAAATCACCACGAAAAGAAAAAAGAAAACGCGGGCGACACTTATAGCCAAGCCGGCCACGCCGGTGAAGCCCAGGGCCGCAGCGATGAGGGCAACGACGAGAAAAAAGAAGGCGTAGATTAACATGGCAGAGTCCTTGGAGTGGAAGTTGGAATTGGGTGCTGGAAGGCGGCTGCTTAAGCCGAAGGCTCGCACTCAGTGGTGGCGACAACGATATGATGCACGAGGGCGCGTTGGCCTCCACAGCGGCCACCCCAGGCGGCGGCAAAAGCGCCGATGCCGAACATTAAAAAGGTCCAGGTGGCAATCATCGTCATCGCCCTTGATACCCGGTCGGCGGCGACTTGGGCCGCTTGCTGGGCCTGCGCGAGCATCACATCCAAATCGGCCTTGATTTGGTCGTATGACTTTTCCCATTGCTTCACGGTCGTCTCGGCTTCGTTGGATGTTTCTCCGGCATAATCAACCAGTGTCTGAACCAGCGCGGCATGGTTGACGGCATTGCGGGCAGCAAAGTTTCGATAGAGCGCAGTGCCAACTTCCCGGCGAGCGCGGGGAATGTTAAAAGTCGGACGGGTGCCGGAGGCGAAAGTGGCGACTGGAGCGACTTCATCAAGGAAACTAGCCGCGGCGTCTTTCAGCCCACCAGGGGTGATTACGAAATCTACATGGTTGGCCACCACAGGCAGAACGGCGGCACCGGCCTGGCCTATCGCCGCAGCGGCGCCTCCGGCCAAAAGACCGACGGTGCCGGAAAAAACCGTAAAGGAGAGAATGGTGGCGACACTCCAGACCACGATGCCGTGCAGGCCGCCCACGTTGCCATAGCCCTTGCCGGAGGTGCGGCCAGCGACCCAGCCACCGACCCAGAGCGAGATGAGCGCACTGACGGTCCAAGCAATGCCCGCCGCCGTCGTAAAGCCGAGGACGGGATTTTCGTCGGTATAAGGATTGACCATGCGAATGCCCAGGCCGATGCCGAGCATCGTGAGCAACAGGTGCATGCTCAAGGCGACCAGACAGCCGGCGATAATTGCGCCCCAGGACAAACGTGCCATTAACCAATGGGTGTGATGAGTTTCATTTTCTACGAGGGGAAAATTTGTGACCGCGGGATTGGTTGCATTCATAGTGGGTGGTATTGGCGGATGCTGATTCAAGAGGACTATACGCCCTCACGAGAACTCGTGATAGTGGGTATAGACCCCACGATGAAAATTTTGGAAGAAACGCGGAGCGGGTGACTTGTGCGTAGCCGCTTCGACGAGTTCAGCGCAGGCGCGGCGGTAGACTCAGCGCACTCGCGGCGGGCGCGTTGGAATTTAAGGCGAGAGGGAAATGGGAAATCTGACAACTTCTTGCCTCGGCAGCGGTGAAACCGAAGACGGGATTGGCCTCATCATATAGATTGACCAAACGCAGGCCCAGGACGATGCCGATAATCGTCAGCACGAGTTTTGCACTCATCGTCAACAAGCCAACGGCGATAATTGCTCCCAAGGACAAACCTGCCGTCAGCCAATGGCGGTGAACTTTATTTTTCCCTATGAGGAAATGGATTACTCCAGGATTGGTTGTGTTCATGATTTAATCCTGTGCGTGGAGTATACACCACTCGGAGCCCAAGTGATAGTGGGTGTTAACCCCACGGGGAAAAATTTGATTTTCTGGGACAGAAGCTGGGCGGGGGCGAGGCCGCCCACTTTTGCGAAAACTACGGAGGACACGCCCTATCCCCAACGCGCTCTAGAGCAATTTATCCATGTCCCGCAGGCGGGAGGCCATGATTTGCAGCAACTGCATGGCGAAGTTGGGCGTCTGTGTAACGAGAAAAATAAAGTTGCGGCCGTCCACGGGCACCAGTTCACAATCGGAGGCGGCGACGGCGGTGGCGCTGCGGGGCCGGCGGTCAATCATGGTCATCTCGCCAAAAATCTCGTCCTGCTCGAGGGTGGCAACGGTTTTTTCGCCGACGCGGATGTTCACCGTGCCGTTGCGAATGACAAACATTTCGTGGCCGGGATCGCCTTCCTTGAAGATGACCTCGCCCTGCTTGAACGCGCGGAATTTTTCCGCCTGGCGAAAAAGCTTCACCTTGATGCGCTCGTCGTAGTTCATCTGGGCTGATATTTTGATTGTTACAAGCAGGTTTCAAGCCTGGATTTGTGACAAAACAAGACGGGGCAGCTTGCCCTCCGACTTGTCCTCCGCAGCTTTAGCGTAGGAGGAAGCCACGGCGTAGGATAAACCGACCTAGCGTTCGACTGAAAAACTTAAAACCTGACCCCTTTTTGGCCTTTTCGGTCATGTTTTTCGCCATGGAGTTTCAACTTTCAACCCAATTTTATGAAACGGCGCAATTTTCCTTTCTCTCAGTTTTCCCTGATAATCGAGCAGACTCTGAAAAGTTTTTTCTATAACCTGAATATTTTCTTCGATTTTCTTGAATGAATATTCCTCGATTTTATTTTCAAGTCCTTTTCTGAGTTTAGCCGTTACTTTGTGACGAAAAAGTCTTTCAGAATGAGGATGCGATCCATCAACCATTAAATTACAATGAAGCGTTTCATTCCGAATTGATTCACATTCCCCTAATTTCTTAATTAATTTATCTGCTTCATTTCTGAGTTCCGTGTCATCTGTTTTGTAGTATATTAGCGATCTGTACATCGCTAACAGGTTTCTGAATGAAACCTCTGAAGTAACTATTGCGCCTATATTTCCATCTTCAGTTACAAGATGAGCACAATACATTGGCAAAAAAAGCTCTAGCTTGGAAAACGAAGCGCATAACGTGCCCACACACAATAATAGTCTGGTGTTGGCTTGGTTCATAAGTAATGAAGTCCTAAGAAAAATTACATTTTGTCTCGTTACTAATAACTCAAAACCCCTTCCCATCCGCCTTCGTCCCGCACAAACAAACCTCCAGCCCCAACTCCTGGGCCAACGCCGCCTTCGCATACATCGCTAAATCGGCTTCGGTGGCGGAATTGGCGTAGGCGACCTGGATGTGGTTGGCTTTGTGGCGGGCCATCATCTGGTCGCGGGTGACGCCATACGTGACCGCGTGCATGATGGGCCACTGCACCGTCGTCGCCTTCCAGCGGCGGTCGGTTTCCTCCTTGGGGAGCGTGATGACTTTGGCGCGGCCGAGGTCCATTTTCAATTTGCCCTTCTCGACAAAAACGCGGCTCCAGACGATTTCGCCGGGTTTGGCGATGCCGCGGACGGTGCCGCCGCCAAGGCGGAAATACATCGGGGGCTGGCGCATCGAGTCCGTCCCCGCATAGCCGCCAACGTGGTGCGCGGGCGGCGCGCTGCCGGAGATGAGGAAGACCCAGACGTAGTCGCCCGTCGTGCCGCTCTGGTCCCAATCGCCCCAGCGCAAATCATGCAGAGTGTTTTCGACGGGTTGCTTCAGCGCGGTGTGGACGCGGTTAGTAAATATACCGTCCAGCCCGGCACATTCGTCCACTTCGTTGAAATGGGTCAGCGGCTGGTTGGGGAGGATGATTTTACCGGCGGCGTTGGCGACGGGCGGGCGATCGCTGTTATTTAAAATGCCTTCGACCAAATCGGAAGCGGGCAGCAAATCCTTCAAGCCCTGTTGATACTGGATGCCGATGGCCTCGCAGCCAAATTCGTCGGCGATGCGCAGCGCGGCGATATACATCTGGCATTGCTGATAAATTTGGCCCTGGGTGAGATCGGTGGCTTCGTTAACGCCGAGGTGGAACTTCATGCCCTTGGCGCAGAGCCAGTCGTAAACGGCGCGGGCTTCGGGGCCGGGAACTTGCATGGCGCCGTAATAGAGGGCGGACTGTGAGAGGCGCTCCTTGTACACGCCGGTCTGGAAAAGCAGTTCGTCGGGGATGATGGCGTTGAACATGCCCATGCAGCCTTCATCGAAGATGCCCATGATGGCCTTGCGGCGGCGAAGGTCGGCGGCGATTTTTTTGGCGACGGCGCGGGCCGCGGCGGGGACTTTGCATTTCGCGAGGGGCTGGACGTGCTTCGTCGGGTGCTTGACGACGCCCGTCTTGAGCCAGGCGGCGAGATTGGTGAGGAAAAGGTCGTCGGTGAAATCCTCGCTCCAGAGGGTGGAATATTTGACGCCGGCCTTGGTGAGGGAGCCGTTGAGGTTCAACATGCCGACGAGGCCGGGCCAGGTGCCGGACCAGTTCGCGACGGTGAGGATGGGGCCGCGGTGCGAGATGAGGCCGTGGAGAAGATGGTGCGAGTATTGCCAGACGGCCTCGGCGACGATGAGCGGGGTTTTCGGGTCCACGTTGGCGAAGACGGCCATGCCTTCCTTTTGCGACTGGATGAAGCCGTGTTTGCGCGCGGGGTCAAAGGGATGCGCGCGGACGAGCTGCGCGCCCATCTTGGCGAGGGCGGCGGTGAGGGCCTGCTCCATGGCGCGCTGGGCGGGCCAGCAGACTTCGTTGGCGGACTGGCGCTGGTCGCCATTGGCGACGAGCAGGACTTTTTTTGGGTTGGGCATGGGGAGAAATTAAGAAGGAAGAATTAAAAATTAAGAAGAAAAAAATTGCAGGAGTACGGGCAGACGGACGACACGAAGGTCGTCCCTCCAGCATGGGAGGTCACCCAGAATTTCGGCTGGCTATCGAGATTATGCTGGGCTAGGGTCGCGTTCGAGACTGTGCCACGCATCTGGTGATTCTTACCGACAAAGAATAACATATAGGCATTCAACGCGCAGGACTCGTACCTGCCCTTGATTGCTCCACATCATCTATCAATTAATTACACTGTTCGACAAAAGAATTTATTCTCCCATGAAATATACCAAAATCATCAAGCTTGCGGGCCTTGGCCCTCTTTTTATCGCCGCTCAGGTGTACGCCCAGCAGGTACATCCGCCACCACCCACAAAGCTCGAATGGAAAATTCCCACTCTGCTTGCTACTCCAAAGACCGAGCTCACGCAGGCCAAAGGGGGTATTTCACTCACTGTGACGCCAGCAACGTATCAGGAAAATATAAAGGAGACCTCCTCCTTCGATCCTAAGCCGCTCGGAGCCTATCGTGCGGATCAGCAGGTATATTGCAAGATGTTCACCAGTTCCGTTTCGGTCTCTCCCGATCGGATTGCCTTTTCGGTCACGATCGCGAACGGTCTTGAACGCGTGTTTCGCGGTGAGGGATTCGTCGGTGCTGGTGCCGTGATCAGCCTGAAGGTCGATGGCAAATCGATTTCGTTCGACCCGTCTGGCATTACTGAACTCCTCAAAGTTGTCGTATTGCCGGATGAAAAAGGGCAGGTTACTGTCTATGGTCCCAGTATATCGACCTTAGCGGCGTCTGGCACTATTGATTTTCTCATATACGACGTGGTCACTGCCGTCGATGCCGCTGGGACTCCGACGCAAAGGCAAAACTATGCTTGGCACTACACATACACTGTAGACTCACACTCCAAGTCAGTGCCAATACGAGGAGTGATTTATATTGGCCCCACAATGCAACAGGCAAGACCGGCGCAACCAGGGGAAGCTGATTGGGCTGTTTGTCCGCGCTGGATGTAAGTGAATCAAGACAACCTCAGGAGATGAAAATGGGGCAGGGCCATAGATTGCTTTCACCCTCAAGAGGGTGACAATAATCCTGGGCAATCTATCGATTCCGGAAGACTGAAAGTCCGTTCGGATTAAAATGGACTAAAACCTGAGTAGGTATTCACCACCAGTAACGACCATCACGGGCCGACGACAACTTGCACGCGCATGACGCGCAGGGGGGCGGCCAGGCTGACGGGGGTGCTGTCGCGATAAGTAACCGTTTCGGTGCCGTCGCCATTGCTGACGGCGGAGCCGACTTGCACGGCATTGGCGGTCCACGGGCCGGCGGGGGAAGCGGCGGTCTGCGGCGTATACGTGAGGTCGCCGGCGGGGTTGCGGCGACGGAAAGTGATGGTGACGTATTGCGAGCCGCTGATGATTTGTTGCTGCACCGTGGGCAGGTTGGAGCGGCTGAAGGAGTGAACATTCATGCCGAAGGCGTATTTCACAATATTGGAGACGCCGTCGCCCACGGCGCTAGCGGTGGCGCCGCTGATGAGCGGGTTGGCGAGTTCAGCAGTGGAGAAATTCGCGCCTTCCCAGCCGGAGAATTTTGGCCCGGTGGCGGTGACGGTGACTTGCTGATTGGAACCGAGCAGGCCGGCGCCGCCCGGCCCAGGGCTGAGGTTGACGGTGAAATTGCCGTTCGCGCCAAATGTGACTGGAAGCGAAATTGTTTTGGCGGCGCTATCGCCATCGGCCCAAGTAATGACGCCGCTCGAAATGGCGGTGCCGACAGTGTTGCCGCTGGTGGAGTCCACTGAATAAAACACGGAGACGGCGCCTTTGGAGCCACCGGTGCGCGTGGCGCTGAGGGTCGCATTGAGACCGGCGACGGTGGTGGTGTTGGCGAGACCCCACTGGATGTCGCCGGGGGTGCCGGAGATGCCGGAGAAGAAACGCAACATGGGCCCTTCCAGGGTTTGGAAATCGCTCCAATCCGCGCCAAAAATAATGCGGTTGTCCGGTTGCAGGGCGAAGTCATGAATATAGAAATCGGGGCCTTCGGCGGCGGCAAATGTGGTGTCGATGGCGCCGTTGGCGGAAAGGCGCACAAGGTTGGAAACCGTCGTGTTGTTGAAAGAGCTGAAAGCGCCGCCGACGAGGAGTTTGCCGTCGGGCTGCACCAAAATTCTGTAACAGGTGGCGGTGAAATTGCCGAAAGACGCGCCGGCGGGCGCGAACGTGGTGTCAAGCGAGCCGTTGGTGGTCAGACGCGCCAGCCCGCCGCGGGCGACGTTGTTGTAGGCGGTGAAATCGCCGACGATGAGCAGGGTGCCGTCCGGCAACGGGGCAATGTCATTGACCGTCCCCACGCTGGAGGGTGAGCCGACGAAATGCGCGCCTTGCACAACGCCGTTGAAAGTAGCGTCCAAACTGCCGTTGGAGTTCAGACGGCAGATGCTGGCTTTGAACGTCGCGCCCGGGAAAAAAAAGTCGCCGCCCGCGAGGATTTTGCCGTCGGACTGGAGCGCCAGGCTCTCGACATCCCAGCCACTGGTGCCGCCAAAATCCGGCCCGGTAAAAGTGGAGTCTAGCGAGCCGTCCGCATTGAACCGGGCGAGGTATTCGTGGGCGGCGCCGTTGACGTGGGTGAATGTGCCGCCGATGAGAAATTTGCCGTCGGGCTGCACGAGCAGGGCATAAACGGGGTTGTCCGGCCCGGTGCCGGCGTTGAAGGAGGAATCGAGCGAGCCGTCCGCATTGAGCCGGGCGAGGTTGACGGACGCCGCGCCGTTGACGGTGGTGAAATCGCCGCCAATGAGAATTTTGCCGTCGGGCTGGCGGGCCAGACACTTGACGCTCGCATTGCCGCCGGCAACACCGTTGCCGACGCCAAAGGTCGGGTCAAAAACACCGTCGGACGTGTAACGAACGATGCCGCCGCGGGTGAATTCGACGAAGGCCGTGTCTTCGACCAGGTTGAAATCACCCGCGGCGAGGACGGAGCCGTCCGGCTGCACAAGGACACGATTGATGGAATCATTGATATAGAAAGGCTCAAACTGAGGGTCGGCGATGCCCGGATTGCAGAGGATGATGGTGGACGTGTTGCCGCTGGGCAGGACGCCGCCGGATGGGCTGCTGAGCGTGACATTAAAAGTGCCCGTGTCTTGCGCCAGCAGCGTGGAGGTGAGTGGGATGGTGACGGTTTTGGCGACGGCATCACCGTTGGCCCAAGACACATTGCCCGAGGCGGCGGTGTAATCCGTCGGCGAAGCGGCCGTGCCGTTACTGGTGGCATAGTGGACAGAAACCGCCCCGGAGCTGTTGTTGCTGCGCGTCACATTGAGCACAAGGTTGCCACCGAGCTTGTCCACGTAATAGGCGGGCTGGTCCCATTGCAGGCGGGGCTGGAAGGTCACCTGTATGTCGAGGAAACGGCTTGCGCCGGAGCCGCCAAAATCGACCGTCTTGATGGCGATACCGCTGGCGGTGTCATTAAAAGTGAGGCTGTTGGGCAACGCGGGGTTGGTGGCGGTGCTGCCCGGCGAGGTCAGGTTGAGCAGGTTGCCCTGGCGGTTGGTGTTGTAGCCCCACAGAATATAGGCTCCGCCGTTGAGGTTGGAGATGTTGGTGGCGCCACGGTAGCCGATCCAATAGTCTTCATCATTGTTGCGCACGATTTTGAGGCCGAGAGTGTTGGTGAGGTTGGCGGTGGAGATGTCGAATTGGAAAACACGATAGGTGCCGCTGGTCGTGATGGTCGTGATTGCCGTATCTGGTATCCATTGCAGGATGCTTTTGTTCCATTGGGAAAATTCATGGGTAAAGAGGGTGCCGTTGCCCATGATGGCATAGATGTCGCCATATTCGACGGAGGCGCCGTTGGGGGAGACCGGATTGTTGTCGGTCACCGCCCAGAGATTGGAATGGTTGAGGCCGAAGGTGTGGCCGAGTTCGTGCGCGACAATGTCGAAATCAAAAAAGCCGTTGATCCAGAAATTTTTGCCGATGATCTCCCCCAGCCCGCCGTAATTGATTTGGGAGTTGGTGATATTGCTGAGGTCGGAAAAAACCACGCCAATGCGGTCGTAGGAATTCAGATTGTAACCGGCGCTGGTGGCGAGGGCTTCGGCGTCGCTGTGCAAGCCGTCATTATTGTAGGAAACCGCGTAGGAAGCCGCGGTTTGCGGCATCCGGAGCACGGGCGTTACATCCGCCGAGTTGCCGGAAATAAGTCCGGCAAGGCTCAGGCCGGCCTGACCAAAACTGTTTTGGTTGTAATAGTCGTTTACTCCGCCGACATTGTTAATGCGGGCTGCCACATAGGCAGGAGTGATGAACTGATTGTCGGTCGGGTTAAGGGGTACGCCAACCTTGTCGGAAAAATCCACCCGGATGATCAATAATTTCTTCGTCCCATGCGACCAGGTGGAACTGGGCCGGCCGGCGACAGTGCTGCTGCCCTGCCCGCCGTCCGCGGCGTCGACTTCGGGAAGCACCGGGGCATAGTTGGCCTGCTCCTTCGCGATGAGCTGGTGTTCGTATTCCACCACATGGGAGACGTGGCATAGCACATGAATCTGCCCGCCCGCTTCGACGACATTCTTTCCAGTGAGATTGAATGGGCCCTTCGAATCAGCCGGGGTGGTCTTTCCGGAAATAACGCAGACACTATTTACCGGCCGGCCGGCGGCGAGTTCGCCGGGTTCCAAAACGCGCACCGGCGAATCGCTCACCGCCAGCGCGTTGTCCACCGCGATGCCGACGAGTGAGGCATTCGGCAGGGTGGCCAGCGCGCCGCGCCGCCCGTAGGTAAACGCACGATAATTTTGACCGTTGATGGAAGCGGACCGGAAAACGGGTTCAGCCACGATTTGGCCGGGGGCGGGCGTCACCCCGAGCATGGAGAGGTTGGCGGAATCCGCCACGCGCTCCTCCAGCAAGGCTAGCACCGGCGCGGGCAGGTCCTGGCGCACGACCATGGGCACAGCGTCGGCCAGCGCGCGTTCGGGGTCGTCGTGGATAAATTGGGCCAGCACGGCGCGTCGCTGTCGGGCCAGGTCGAGGCCGGAGTTGAGCAGATTTGCCCGGTCGGCGTCATTGGCCGTGAGGTAACGGTCAACCCACGCGGTGAAAGCCATCATCTCCGGTTGGGTTTCGGTTCGCCAGGCCGAGGCGATGACGTTGCGCGCGGGCAATTTTAGCTCTGGCCGGGAAGTGACGGGCAGTGGAGTCACAGGCGGCGGAATTTGGGTCGGGGCCGCAGTGATTGAACCGATGCGAACCGGGCTTCTCGGCCGGGCCGATGGCCGCGTGACTTCACTGGCCTGTCGGGTGAAACGAAGCGTCAAAACCACCCCAACGAGCAGCAGCAAAATAACCAGTGCAGTCGCCCGTTTCATCGTTATATCCCACCATGACAATAATCATCGCCTGGCTCAAGAGTCTTCATTGGCCAAAATTTGAAAGTGAACCCCCAAGGATCAAGTGGGAACCCTCCATTGTAAAATTTGTGCAAACGGGGCTGAAACTTTATTTCTTAGTTGATGTTTAGGAGGCTAAACATATCGTTTTTCGTTTTGCCCCCATGCTTGCCCCACTCCAGCGCACCCCCGCGCAAACGTCCTACGCGCACCTCCTGCGCGCCTTTGGGCTGATTCAGCGGGTGATGCGGCCCTATTTCCAGCAACATGGCCTGAGCCAGGCCCAGTGGGGCATCCTGCGCGCGCTGCACTGCGCCCAGGAACAGGGCCAACCGAACGGCCTCCGCATGGGCGAACTGGGCCAGCGGCTCCTCGTCCAGCCACCGAGCGTGACGACGCTGGTGCGCCGCCTGGTCAAATCCGGGCTGGTGGCCCAGACCGCCGCGCCGAACGACCGGCGCGGTTTCGTGTTGCGCCTGACGCCGAAAGGCGAAAGTTTGGTGGGTCGCGTTTTGTTGGCGCATCAGGAGCAGATTCGCTCCGTGATGGGCGGGCTGAACGACGACGAACTACCCGCCTTTGTCCTGCATCTGGAACGCCTGAACACCCATCTCGCCGCGCTGGCGGCCAAAACCCCCGACACCCTCGATTAATTCCGTTATGAAACGCCTCTCGATCATCCTGTTGCTCGTCATCGCCGCCGCTGCGGCCGGCTACTGGTGGACACACCGTGGTTCATCGTCCGACAGTTCTTACCAGACCGACAAGGTCGCGCACGGCGATGTGCAGGAGCTGATTCCCGCCACGGGCACGCTGGAACCGGTGGACTCCGTGGACGTCGGCGCGCAAGTGGCCGGCCAAATCCTTTCCTTTGGCCCGGACCCCAAAGACCCCAGCAAGACGGTGGACTTCCGCACCGAAGTGGAGGAAGGCAGCCTGTTGGCCACGATTGACCCCGCGCTTTACCAAGCCGACAAGCAGCAAGCGGACGCCTCGCTGGCTTCCGCCAACGCCAATCTCGCCGTCGCCCAGGCCAACCTCGAACAAGACAAGGCGAAGTTGACCCAGGCCGAAAATGATTGGAACCGCGCCCAAGCCCTCGGTGAAGGTGAAGCCCTGGCCAAGACCACTTACGACAATTACCAGACCACTTACCTGACGGCCAAAGCCCAGGTCGACCTCGGCCAGGCTTCCATCATCCAAGCCCAAGCGGCCATCAAACAGGCGGAAGCGGATGTTTTTCGCGCCGACCGCAATTTAAAATATTGCACGATTACCGCACCGGTCAAAGGCACCATCATCGACCGCCGCGTCAACATCGGCCAGACGGTGGTCTCCAGCCTCAACGCCCCGAGTTTGTTCCTCATCGGCAAAGACATGACGAAGATGCAAATCTGGGTCTCCGTCAACGAGGTGGACATCCCGCGTATCCACGAAGGGATGACGGTGTTGTTCGTGGTCGATGGCGTGAATCGCAATTTTATCGGCACGGTGGGCAAAGTGCGCTGGAACGCGACGATGACCCAGAACGTCGTCACCTACACGGTGGAAGTGAACGCCGACAATTCGGAAAACTTGCTCATCCCCTACCGCACGGCCACGGTGCAATTTTTGGTCAATGAACAAAAGGACGTGCTGCTGGTCCCGAATTCCGCGCTGCGCTGGCGGCCAAAGGACGCGGACACGAGTGTAGCCGCGGCGGCGCCGGCGGCACCGGCGGACAGTGCCGCCACCGGAGCCACGGGCGCGGCCAGTGGTGGAACCGGACGCGGACAACGCGGCCGTGGCCAGGGCAAAGGTGGCCAAGGCAACGCAGCCGCAACCGAAAGGCCGAAGCAGGGCACCGTTTATGTCCTTTCCAACGGCCAGCCGAAGCCAGTCGCCGTGCAATTAGGCATAACCGACATGGTCTTTACCGCCGTCACCGGAGGCGATTTGAAGGACGGCGACGAAATCGTCACTGGCATGATCATGGCCGATGACAGCAGCGGCGGAACAACCAATCCGTTTGCGCCGACTATCTTGCGCGGTGGCCGCGGTGGTGGTGGTGGCGGTGGTGGTGGTGGTGGCGGACGTGGTAATGGCGGCGGTGGTGGTGGTTAATCAAATATTGCACCCGCAAAAACGCACCTACCATGGCTTTCATCGAACTTACCGATATCTGCAAGACCTACATGCTCGGGTCCGTGCCGCTGCCTGTGCTCAAAGGCGTCTCGCTGGGCGTTGAACGCGGTGAACTGGTCGCGCTCATGGGTTCGTCCGGTTCCGGCAAAACAACCCTGATGAACTTGCTGGGCTGCCTCGACCACCCCACTTCGGGCCGCTACGTTCTCGACGGCGAAGTCGTCAGTGACATGAATGCCGATGAGCGCGCAGGGTTGCGCAGCCGCAAAATCGGCTTCGTTTTCCAAAGTTTCAACCTGCTGGCGCGCACCTCCGCGCTGGACAACGTCGTCATGCCCTTGTCCTACGCGCCGCGGCACATTCCGGACGCCGAAGCGAAAGGACGCGCGAGCAAGCTCCTCCAACGCGTCGGCCTGGGCGACCGCATGGACCACGAACCGTCCCAGCTCTCCGGCGGCCAGCAGCAACGCGTGGCGATCGCCCGCTCGCTCGTCAACCAGCCCGCCTTGCTATTCGCCGACGAACCAACTGGCAACCTCGACTCCCGGACCAGCGTCGAAATCCTTGAGATGTTTCAGCAACTCAATCGCACCGACGGCCTGACCATTATCATCGTCACGCACGCCCCCGAAGTCGCCCAATACGCCAGCCGCGTCATCCATATTAAAGACGGCCTGGTGGTGGACGGCGCATTCAGCGCCACTTCCGGGCATTAACTTTTCCGCCGTTCTGCCATGCACATTTACTACGTCATCTTCATCACGGCCCTGCGGGCCATCCGGCGCAACGTGCTGCGTTCAGCGCTGACCTGCCTCGGCATTATCATCGCCGTGGCCGCGGTCATCGCGATGGTGGAAATTGGCAACGGCTCCTCCAGCGCCATCCAAAAGACCATCGCCAGCATGGGCGCCAATATGCTCATGGTTTTCCCCGGCGCGGCCAGCAGCGCGGGCATCAGTTTTGGCGCAGGCACCGGCGTGTCCCTTACTCCCGATGACTCGGACGCGGTCTTGCGCGAATGCCCGGCCGTGCGCGCGGTGGCGCCCGTCGTGCGCTCGCGCGGGCAGGTCATCTATGGCAACAAAAACTGGGTCCCGCAAAACATCCAGGGCACCACCCCGGACTTTATGGCGCTGCGCGACTGGACGGAAATGTCCGAGGGCATCCCCTTCAACGACCTCGACGTGCGTAACTCGAACAAAGTTTGCGTCATCGGGCAGACCATCAAACGCGAGCTTTTCGGCACTGCCAGCCCGCTCGGCAAGGAAATCCGCCTGCAAAATGTCGGCCTTAAAGTCATCGGCGTCCTCAGTGCCAAAGGCGCGAATATGATGGGCCAGGACCAGGATGATATTCTCGTCATTCCCTGGACGACCGTAAAATTCCGCATCAATGGCAACGGCGGCACCTCGGGTTCCAGTGGTGGTGGCGGTGGCACTGCTTCATCCAGTTCGACGCCGATTTCCCAGCAAGTCTATCCCACCTCCAACACCAGCCTCTATCCGGCCCCCTCCTCCATCGAAGCCCAGGACAATCCGCAGATGACGAAATTCACCAACATTGACCAGATCCTCGCTGGCGCAAACACGATTCAGGATATTCCCACCGCCATTGACCAAATCACCGCGGTGCTTCATGAACGCCATCACATCAAAGCGGGCGAATTGGACGACTTCACCATCCGCAACATGACGGAAATGACCGACACCGTCACCTCCGCCAGCCGGATGATGACGCAACTGCTTTTGGTCGTGGCGATGATTTCGCTCGTCGTGGGCGGCGTCGGCATCATGAACATCATGATGGTTTCCGTCACCGAGCGCACGCGTGAGATCGGCCTGCGCATGGCGGTCGGCGCGCGCGCGGGGGACATCCTGAAGCAATTTCTCGTCGAGGCCGTCGTGCTGTGCCTGATTGGTGGCCTGATTGGCCTGTTGTGTGGCCGCGCCAGTTCCATCGTCGTTACCGCTTTCATGCACTGGCCGACCAAAGCCTCCTACGGCGCGGCGATTGCGGCGCTGGTGGTGTCCGCCGGAGTCGGTATCGTTTTCGGTTTTTATCCCGCCTGGAAAGCCTCGCGCCTAGACCCGATTGAGGCCCTGCGCTACGAGTAAACCGCCCCACCCGCCCCGCGCCATGCACACCTTGCTCCTGACGCTGCTCACCGCCCTGCGCTCCCTGCGCCGGAACGTGATGCGTTCGGCGCTGACCTGCCTGGGCATCATCATCGCCGTCGCCGCCGTCATCGCCATGGTGGAAATCGGCGATGGTTCAAACACGGAAGTCCAGAAACGCATTGCCAGCATCGGCGCGGCCATCCTGCTTGTCTTCCCCAGCGCGGCGAACAACAGCGGCGTCAGCCAGGGCGCGGGTACGGCGATTTCACTGACGCCGACCGATTGCGAATTTATCGCACGAGAATGCTCCGCGGTGCGCCAGGTGGCCCCGATTGTGGGCGGCCGGGGCCAGCTCGTCTATGGCGACCAAAATTGGGCGCCCAGAAGCATCATTGGCTCGACGCCCGCTTATCTTGACATCCACCAGTGGGATAATTTCGCGGCCGGGACTTCATTCACCGATGAGGACGTCGCCGCCGGCAATCAGGTTTGCCTCATTGGCCAGACCATCGCGGAAAACTTGTTTGGCGACGAATTACCGGTGGGCCGGGAAGTGCGGCTGGGCAATGTCGCGCTCAAGATTTTGGGAGTGCTGAGCCGCAAAGGCGCCAACATCTTTGGCGGCGACCAGGACGACATTGTCGTCGCACCCTGGACCACCATCAAATACCGCGTCAACGGCAGCGGCGGCACCTCCGGCGGCCAGGGCAATGTTGCCGCAAAAATCACCTCCACCACCGGCCGCCTGGCTGTTTTTCCCGGCACCACGCCGCAAGTCTATCCGGCCGCCTCCGCCACCGCCGCGCTCGACACGCCCATGCTCATCCGGTTCGCCAATGTGGACACGATGCTCATTGGCGCGCGCAATCTGGAGGCCATCCCCGAAGCCATCGGGCAAATCACCCGCGTGCTGCGCGACCGCCACCATCTTGACGACGAGCAGGACGACGACTTTGCCATCCGCGACCTTACCGAAATTGGCAACATGGTCGCCTCGACCGGCCGGTTGATGACGCAATTACTGCTGCTCGTCGCGGCCATCTCCCTCGTCGTCGGTGGCGTGGGCATCATGAACATTATGATGGTCTCCGTCACTGAGCGCACCCGCGAGATTGGCCTGCGCATGGCCGTCGGCGCGCGCGGGCGCGACATCCTGCGGCAATTTCTGCTGGAAGCCGTCATCCTCTGCCTCATCGGCGGGCTGATTGGTTTGGCGGGCGGGCGTTTTTGCTCCATCGCCGTCACCGCTTTCATGCACTGGCCGACCAAGCCGTCCTATGGTGCGGCGGTCGCCGCCCTCACGATATCCGCCGCCGTCGGCATTCTCTTTGGTTTTTATCCGGCGTGGAAAGCCTCGCGCCTCGACCCCATTGAAGCTCTACGTTACGAATGAAACCCCATCCTCACCTTTCCTTATTGCAACGCGGAATATTTCCCGCGTTGACCACGGGCCTGCTCGTTCTGGCCGGCTGCATGACCGTCGGCCCGGATTATCATCCGCCCGAAGTTAAAACGCCCTCCGCCTGGCTTGATGTCGACAAGCCTGCGACTGACGCCGTCACCAGCCGGCTCGTGGCCTCGCCCGTGGCCAGCGTTGATTGGTGGACGGTTTTCAACGACCCCAAGCTTGTTCAACTGGTGAAGGAAGCCGCCGCGCAAAATTACGGCGTGCTGGAGGCCGAGGCGCGCATTCGCTCCGCCCGCGCCAGTGTCATCAGCGCCACCTCCACCCTGCTGCCCTCACTTACCGGCAATGGCTCTTATAGCTACCGATCCGTCCCAACGATTATCGGCGGGGAGCCGCACGAATCGCCGCCGAAATCTTCCTTCAGCACCGCTCTCGACGCGGCGTGGGAATTGGACATTTTTGGCGGCACGCAGCGTTCCGTCGAGGCCTCGCGGGCCAGTTTGCAATCCATCATCGAAAGCCGGCGTGATACACTGATCACCCTCGTGGCGGAAGTCGGCGCAGACTATATCAACCTGCGTTCGCAGCAGGAATTGCTGCAAATCGCCCGTAAAAATCTCGCGGATGAGCAACACACGCTCAAAATCACCCAGGACCGCTGGCAGGCGGGTCTCGCCAGCCAGCTCGACTACGAAAACGCCAAGGCCGCCGCCGACTCCACCCGCACCCAAATTCCCTCGCTGGATGCAGCCATCCGCACAGATATTTATTCGCTGAGTCTGTTGCTCAGCCGCGATCCCGGAGCATTGCTTGACGAGCTGGGCACGTCGACCGGTATGCCGAAAACACCCGCCAGCATCCCCGTCGGCCTCCCGGCGGACTTGCTCCGCCGCCGGCCGGACATCCGCCAAGCCGAGGAGCAATTGCACGCCGACACCGCCAATATCGGTGTCGCCACGGCAGGGTATTATCCACAATTCAGCGTGAACGGCTCATTCGGTTTTTCCGGCGTCTCCATCGGGCAAATGACCCAGTGGGCGGCGCAAAACTGGTCGTGGGGGCCGAGCATTTCCTGGCCCCTCCTCTCCGGGGGAAAAATTTCCGCCCAGGTGGAATTGCAAAAAGCCACCCTCCAAGCCGACGAGTTTGCCTATCGCAACACGGTGCTTACCGCGCTCCAGGAAGTCGAGTCCGCCGAAATCTCCTTCACCAAGGAGCAGGAACGCCGCGAGGCTTTGCGCGACGTCGTCGAGGACAATCAAAAAGCGTTCGATTTTTCCCTCCAGCTTTACACCCAGGGTCAGGCGGAATTCATCAACGTTCTCAGCGCGGAACTTTCCCTTTCCTCCTCCCAAAATCAGCTTTCGCAAAGCGATGCCGCGGTGGCGACTGACCTGGTCGCTCTCTTCAAGGCCCTGGGCGGCGGCTGGTCGGAGTTCCCGGAACGCGACGCCACCATGCTGGAATACGGTGAACCGCCCGCACCGCCGCTGCCGCGCCTGCCGGCGGACGCGAAAATCAAGCACTGAGCGCTGCGTTCAACGCGCGCCGTGTTAGTCCGGGCTGGCCGGGTCGGCCGTTGTCGCCGGTTTGGCCGGGGTCACGATCGGGTTGCCGTTCTGGTCGTAAGTACGGACGTATTCCGATTGTGATGTGCTCGGCGTCGCAGAATCGCTCACCGAACGGCTGTTATAGCCCAAGTTGCGACAGCCAGCCAGGCCGGCCAACGCGGCAACCGCCAAAATTGCCAAAAGTTTTTTCATGTTAAAAAAGTTGGACACGTTGCCAGTGAAAATGTTTCGACTGCACCGTAACCACAAACTCATCTTGTTCTTTATTGGGCGGCTTGGCAAGCTGTCAGCGAGCAACAGGGAATGCTGTTGCGGTCAAAATTCGCCGTCATTCCTTGCTGTTTTTGCGAATATCCATTTTCCATGAACCTGGTCCTCTTCGAAACTGCCGCCGAGGCGGCGCGCCTGACCCCGGCCGACGCGCGCGCGCGGCACATCCGCGAAGTGCTGCGGATGAAGAAGGGGGACAAGTTCTTTGTCGGGATTGTCAACGGGCCGCGCGGCCAGGCAGTCATCACTGAGGATGGCCCCGGCGGGATGGGGCTTGAAATTCAATGGGAGAAAAAAGTCGAAGCACCGCGACCGTTTTGGGCGCTGATGGGGATGCCGCGCCCCCAAACCGCCCGCGACGCGCTGCGCGAAGCGGCCACCTTCGGCATCACAGCCCTGCATTTTTTCAACGTGGAAAAGGGCGAGCCTTCCTACGCCAACAGCACAGTGTGGAAAACGGACGAATGGCAGCGCCGCCTGCGCGAAGGCGCGGCACAGGCTTTTGCCACCACCGTTCCGGAAGTTGCCCAACATGAGTCCCTGCTCATTGCGCTTGAGGCAATTACTGTCTCTGCTCCGAAAAATGCCGCACGCATCGCGCTGGATGTTTACGAAGCCAGCGCACCGCTCTCCCAACTCGCCCCAGAACACGGTCCAGTGGTATTGGCCTTGGGCGCCGAACGTGGCTGGTCCGCGAGTGAGCGTAAAATTTTGCGTGAATCCGGTTTCGCCCTCGCTCACCTTGGCCCACGCGTCCTGCGTACGGAGACCGCGTTGGTGGCGGGCTTAAGCGTGCTGCTGGCCAGACGCGGGGAATTTTAGGCGGCGCGGCGGGTTCTGACCGCCCCACCCTGCCCATTACATGACCGAGCGCTTCACTTCATGGGTGTGGCGCACGTCTTCACCTTTCATGAGGAAGACCACTTCCTCGGCTATATTAGTGGCGTGGTCGGCGATGCGCTCCAGAGACTTTGAAATGAAAATCAGTTCGATGGAAACACGCGAGATTTCCGGGTGCAAAGATATTTTGTCGTTATATTTTGCGTAGTTATCACGGTTAAGGTCATCCACTTCCTTGTCGCGCCTGGGTACCAGCATGGCTTTTTCCGCATCCTCAGTGATGAAGGAGTCCATCGCATCACGGAGCTGTTCCAGTGCGAGATCGCCCATACGCGGGATATTGTAAAAGTCGTCGACCTTGCCAAATTCAGCGAGGCGGCGCGCGCGCTTGGCGATGCTCGTGGCCTCATCACCGGAGCGTTCGAGTTCGTGGTTGGCTTTCATCGCGACGGTCATTAGGCGCACATCCTGCGCCATGGGCTGACGCAAGGTGATGTACCGCACGCACTCAGCGTCAATGAGCACCTCCAGGCGGTCAATTTCATCATCGAGGGCGATGACTTGTCCGGCAATTGAAACATCGTCCGTAAGGAGTGCCTGCATGGCGAGGCGCACAGAATCAATCGAGCGCTCACCCATGAGGATGAGGTGCTTGCGCAGGTCCTCGAGTTCGGAGTGAAAATAGCGTTTCATTTTGGGAATCTTTATTCGATGGGATCAACCAAACCGGCCCGAGACGTAGGCCTCGGTTTGCGGATTTTTGGGGTTCATGAAAATTTGCTCGGTTGGGCCGAATTCGATCAGGCTGCCCATATAGAAGAATGCGGTGTTTTCGGACACGCGCGCCGCCTGCTGCATATTATGTGTCACAATAACGACCGTATATTGCGATTTGAGCGCGTGGATGAGTTCCTCGACCTTGGCGGTGGCGATGGGGTCGAGCGCAGAACAAGGCTCGTCCATCAACAGGATTTCCGGGCGCACGGCGAGGGCGCGGGCAATGCAGAGGCGTTGCTGCTGGCCGCCGGACAGGCTCATGCCGGGGCGGTTGAGGTGGTCCTTTACCTCGTCCCACAGCGCCGCCATGCGCAGGGATTCTTCCAGGCGGTTATTGAGAAAAGTTTTGTCGCGCATCCCATTGAGGCGCAGCCCCACCAGCACATTTTCCGCAATGGAGAGGGTCGGGAACGGATTGGACTTTTGGAAAACCATGCCAACGCGTCGGCGAACCACCGTCGCGTCCACATGTGACGCATACAAATCCTCGCCTTTCATTAAAATTTTGCCCGTGTGACGCGCACCAGGTGTCAGCTCGTGCATACGGTTGAGCGCGCGCAGGGCGGTGGACTTGCCGCAACCACTGGGGCCGATGATGGCGGTGACGCTCATCGCCGGGATTTGCAAATGAACGTTTTTAATCGCCTGGGTCTTGCCGTAAAAAACACACAAGTCCTGAATGTCAAAGGCCACTTCGGCCTTGGCAGTGGGAGTGGACGCCGTTGTCGCCGGGTTTGGCCGCGGGGCCGGAGTCGGCGCAACAGTGGAAGAGTCGGCCGCAGGTTTGGCTTGGTCGCTCATGGAGAAAGGCTTTCGGGTAATAACGGGATTCATGGCGGAAAGGCGAGGATTGTTTAATTACGTTTGCGCGAGGTGGCAATGACCCGGACGCCCACACTCAGCAGAAAAACCATGAAAATAAGCACCAGCGCGCCGGCCCACGCCTGCTGGTGCTGGTCCTCATAGGCGGATTTCGCGTAATTGTAGACTTGCAAGGGCAAGGCGGCGATGGGCTGGGCTAGATTGTGGTTCCAATAGTCGTTGCCCAGCACGGTAAAAATCAGCGGCGCGGTTTCACCCGCGATCCGGCCGGTAGCCAGCAACACGCCGGTAACCAGACCCTTCATCGCCGTGCGCAGGATGATGTGCACGATAATTTTCCAGCGCGGAATACCAAGAGCCATCGCCGCCTCGCGGTAGGAATTGGGCACGAGAACCAAGACCTCCTCGGTGGTGCGCAAAATGAGCGGGACAGCAATGAAGCCCAAGGCCAGCGCCCCGGCATAGGCCGATTTGGTATGGAAGGGGATCACCGCAATGGCACTCGCGGTCATGCCCCAAACAATCGAAGGGACGCCGTTGAGAATGTCGGCGCCAAAACGAATCCAAAAATTGATTTTTTCCGAACCATATTCGGACAAATAAATCCCACCCAGAACCCCAACCGGGATCGCCAGCGCCATCGCCAGGCCGATTATTTCGAGCGAACCGACGATGGCATTGGCCATGCCGCCACCGGTTTCCGGCTCGGGCCTGGGCAATTGGGTAAAGAAATTCCAATCCAGCGAACTAAAGCCTTGTTTCAGCAGGTGAAACAGAATCAGCCCCAGTGGCGTGACCACCAGAATGGCGCAAAATACCGCAAGCGCGCTCATAAAGGCGCTCTTGTATTTGCGATATCTGGCGTAACCAGTAAGCATGGCGGTGGGAAAGTTCAGGCCCGGCGGCTGCCGGGCGTCTCGAACGCCTTGATGAGCAGGAGGGCCAAAATATTGATGACAATGGTCACACCCATCAGCACGAGGCCGATTTCGAACAGCGCGCTGCGGTAGATGTCCTCGTTGGCTTCGGCAAACTGGTTGGCGATCGCGCTGGCCAGCGTGTAGCCGGGGTCGAACAAGGAACTGGAAATTTGCGGGACATTGCCAATGACCATGGTCACCGCCATGGTTTCGCCGACGGCACGGCCCAACCCAAGCACCGCCGCGCCCATCAGGCCTCGGCGGGCGTAGCTGAGCACTGCGATCCGCGTCACTTCCCAGCGGGTGGCGCCAAGACCATAGGCCGCCTCACGCTGCAAATCGGGCACCGAGCGCAAAATTTCGCGCGAGACCGAGGTGATAATGGGCAGAATCATGATGGCGATGATGATGCCGGCGGCCAGCATGCTCACCCCATAATAGGTGGGGCCTTGGAAAATGGGCAGAAACCCGAGAAATTTTTGCAGGAAGGGGAAAAGATGCTCCCGCAACCAAGGCACCATGACGAAAATGCCCCAGAGGCCCCAGATGATGCTGGGTACTGCCGCCAGCATCTCAATCACCGAAACGAGGGGCTGCCGCATTTTTACCGGAGCCAAGTCAGTGAGGAAAACGGCGGTGCCGATGCCGAGGGGAACCGCAATCAGCAAAGCAATCAGCGAAGACACCACTGTGCCGTAAATGAACGGTAGCGCGCCGAAATCCAATTTTACCGGGTCCCAGGCCTTGCTGGTGAGAAAACCCCACCCGAACTTCTGCATGGCCATATGCGAACCGTTGACCTGAACAATAATTACGGTGGCGAACAGCACTCCCAGGCTAATGACCGCGGCCAGGGTCAGACTATAGAACAGGCGGTCGCCAAATCGGGAGGTCGGCGCATTAACAATGGGAAAATGCTCGTGCGAGGGCACGGGCGTTACCGAGATCGGAAGGTCAGTCAACGTCGGCATGTCCGATATATTTACGGTATTTATAGATGGAAAAACCGGGCGGAGAAAGGTCGAATTTCTCCGCCCGGTTCCCAGAAAGCCGCTGGATGAAAGCGGCGTTTATTTTTTAATATTTGATGGTGTCGATGGTCTTGAGCACCCGGTCAACCAATTCGGGTGCCAGCGCCGCATAATTCAAGCTGGAAGCTTCCGCCTCGCCATTTTTATAAGCCCATTTAAGGAAGTCCACCAGCGCCTTGCCCTTGGCTGCGTCTTTTTGCTCTTGGTAAACGAGGAGCCAGGTGCAACCCGAAATCGGGTAGGATTTGTCGCCCGGAGCGTTGACCATCGAGAAACGGTAGTCATCCGGGATGGTGGCCGTTTTCATGGCCTCGGTCACCGTGTCGGTCGAAGCGGTGATGTATTTGCCGGCGGCGTTCTTCAAGTCGGCATATTTCATCTTATTTTGCACGGCATAGATGAGTTCAACATAGCCGATTGAGCCGGGAAGCTGCTTGACCATGCCGGCCACACCGTCATTGCCCTGGCCGCCCAGGCCGACCGGCCAATTGACCGCCGTGCCTTTGCCCACCTTGTCCGCCCAATCCTTGCTGACTGAAGACAGATAATCCGAGAAGATAAAGGTGGTGCCGCTGCCATCCGCGCGACGAACAACCGCGATAAATTGGTCGGGCAATTTGACGCCGGGATTTTGGTCGGCGATGGCCTTGTCGTTCCATTTCTTGATGGTGCCAAGATAAATGCCGGCAATGGTCGGGCCGTCAAACTTGAGGAGGGGGCTGCCTTCAATGTTGTAGGTGATGACAACTGCACCAGCCACAGTGGGCAGGTGAAGTATTTTGCCGCCCTTGGCATCCGCAATCTCCTTGTCCGACATCGGACCATCCGAGGCGCCAAAGTCCACGCTCATATCCACACCAATGGCCTTCTTGCCTGCGCCGGAACCGTCCGCCGTGTAGCTGATTTGCACAGCCGGGTTGGCCTTATTATAATCGTAGAACCATTTCTTATACATGGGCGCCGGGAAGGTCGCGCCTTCGCCACTAAGCTGCTGGGCATTCGCCGCCGGGGCGACCGTGAGAGTGGCCAAACCAAGCAGGCCGGTGAGAAGAAGTTTTTTCATGGGAGGGATGGGAGTGTGGATGTAGGAATGAGCTCGGGTGTGTGTCACATCAGGAACAGTTTCCCGCGTGACGGTCCCATCCTAGAGGTGAATTGTGACGATTTCGTGTCGCTTTCGTGAAATACGGGCAATATCACCCCATACACAAATTTCTTCCGGACAAAACATTCCGCTTACTGCACCGGCGCCACATCCGGTTTGATGCGCTCACCTCAGTTCATTTTTCGGAACTCCCTATCTTTTCCGCAATTTGCATTACGTTGCAATTTAAATGCAATGCAAATACGATTACATGAGCTCAGATAAAATTACACGAACGTTATGCCTATTGATAAAAAATTTGTATCTTATTCCATTCAAGTTACTTGCGAGATAGCTAACGAAGTTGGCATGAAGTGTGATTACAACTTAAGCAGAATCCTCAAAAAATTCGCCTATGAACCCCCGCAACCAGCCTTCAGATTCCTCTGAAGCTCACCCCACTGCCCTCACCACGCGTCCGCTCACCCCGGAAGAATGCAAGCTGGTGGAGAAACACTACCCGCAAGTGCGGATGGTCGTCGCCCGGATGCGCCATTACCTGCCAGCCTGTGCCGACCTAGACGAACTCCAAAGCGTCGGCCTCACCGGCCTCATCGCCGCAGTGCGCCGTTATAACCCGACCCAAATCAAAACATTTGAAGCCTATGTGGCGACGCGCATCCGTGGCGCCATTCTGGACGAACTGCGCCGGCTCGATTGGATGCCCCGCTCCGCCCGCCTCCATGCCCGTCAGTTGCGCCAGACCGTGGATAATCTCGAGCAAAATTTGGGCCGTGCTCCAACCACCGAGGAAACCCGCAAGCACCTCGGTCTCAACCGCATCGATTTTGACAAGTTGCAACTGCGCGTCCAACCGGTTCGTTTCCTGCCACTGGACAAACCGGCGGAGCGCGACAACGGCAACGGCGTGCTAATGAATCTCCACGAATGCATTGCCGACGAAAGCACCCCGCTCAGCCATGCCAACCTTGAACATGAGGAGACCCTGCTGGCGCTCATGAGCACAATGAAGCTACTGCCGGAGCGTCACCGCCAGGTTCTCCTGCTCTATTATTTTCACAACCGCCGCCTCTCCGAAATTGCCGAAGCTTTTAAAGTCACCGAAGCACGCGTGTGTCAAATCCACGGCCAGGCCCTCCAACTGCTCCGCCAGCGCTGGGTGGATAGAAATTAAAAATTGGTTCCGGGATTGAAAAGTTCCCGGCCGCGAGCGGCAACTCTCCCCCTGACCCGTCCTTGACTGGAATCGCGAATTCAAGGTAGGCTGCCGGGTTTCCCGTACCCGGCATGAGCACACCTGACTTCGAGCATCCCGCGCCGCCTTTCGATACCGTCGAGGCAGCCATTGCCGATATTGCAGCCGGCAAGCTCATCGTGGTTACCGATGATGAAGCGCGGGAGAACGAGGGCGACCTGATCATGGCCGCGGCGAAGGCGACGCCGGAAACCGTCAACATGATGATCCGTTACGGCAGCGGCATCGTGTGCGTGCCCACCGTCGAACCGCAGCTCAAACGTCTGGGCTTGGGTCCCATGGTTGCCCAAAACCGCGAAATTCATCGGACGGACTTCATGGTCAGCGTGGATGCCGCCGATGGCATCACCACGGGCGTCAGCGCCTATGACCGCGCCAAAACCATCGCCATTTTGGCCGACCCGTATGCCACTTCCGACAAACTTGTGCAGCCGGGCCACGTTTTCCCGCTGCGCGCCAAGCCCGGCGGGGTGCTCCAGCGCGCCGGCCACACCGAGGCCGCCGTCGACCTGGCCATCCTCGCCGGCCTGCATCCCAGTGGTGTGCTCTGCGAAATCGTCAATGAAGACGGCACGCTCGCTCGCCTGCCTCAACTGGCTGAATTTAAAAAGAAGTTCGGGCTGAAACTTATTTCCATCACGCAACTGATTCATTACCGCCATTGCCGCGAAAAACTGGTCAAGCGTGTCGCGACCCTGCCGTTTGATTCCGAATTCGGCCATTTCGACCTCTCCATCTATCGCACACCGCTGGACGCCCGCACGCATTACGCCTTCACCCGTGGAACGCTGGACGGCTCGCCCACCCTCGTGCGCGTGCAGAGCGAGAATATTTTGGGCGATGTCTTTCGCGCCCGCCAGTTTGGCGGTTTTCACTCCCTGGCCACCGCGCTGGAACGCATTGCGAAGGAAAACCGCGGGGCGCTCGTCTATATCGAGCAGCCTGCCGGCGGCCTTCACCTGGAACCACAGGAGGGCGCACCCGGTCGCCTGGTGCCCGCGCCCTCGCGCATGGATTTTCGCGACTATGGCATTGGCGCGCAAATCCTGGCCGATCTCGGCCTGCGCCAAATCCGCCTGCTCACCGGCTCGCCCCAGCGCCGCGTCATTGGCCTCGACGGCTATGGCCTCGAAATTGTCGAAACGGTGGCATTATAAAGTTTTTTAATTTCATTAATTCCATCCAAATCTTTTTCTCATGAGCGACAAACCACCCGTTCCCGCACAGATTGACGGCTCGGATTTTTTCATCGGCATCGTCGCCGCCCGCTACAACGGCACGCTGGTGGATGCCCTGCTCGCCCGCGTGACGAAAGTGTTGAAGGAACACGGCGTGCGCCAGCGCAACATCGAGGTTCTCCGCGTACCCGGCTCAAACGAAATCCCCTACGCCGCGCATATGCTCGCCGCCGCGGGCGAGTTTGACTGCCTCATCGCCCTGGGCATTGTCGTCGCCGGCGAGACCACCCACCACGAAGTCATCAGCCACGGCGCGGCCTACTCGCTGCACTCCATCGGGATGCAGTCCGAAATCCCCGTCATCAACGGCATCCTCACCGTTGAATCGGTGAAGCAGGCCAGTGAGCGCATCACGGGGTCGCTGGACCGGGGCGCGGAATTCGCCCTCGCCGCGCTGGAAATGGCGTGGCATAAGATCAAGCTCGTCGAACGCCTTGACTTGCTGGAAGACAAGGCGGAGGAATTCGGCGAAGAGGACGATGATGATGACGATAAGGGCTTCGATCCGAAACAACTTTTCAAAAACAATTAAATGACGATCGACGAAACACCCGGCGCACCCGCCGCCCCGCCCGCCCCGGCCAAGTCCAGCCGCCGGCGTGATTGCCGGGCCACCGCCATGCAGTTTCTTTATATGTGGGACGCCAATCCCAGTGCGAACGTGCCCGGTGCCCTCCTGGAGTTTTTTAGCACCCAGGAACACCCGCGCGAATATTACTCGTTCGCGGAGGAACTCATCAACGGCACACTGGAACATCAGGCAAAAATTGACGAACTGATCAAGACCAACGCCCACAATTGGGCCTTCAACCGCATCGCCCGCGTGGATCTGGCCATCCTGCGCCTCAGCATCTTTGAACTGCTCCATCGCCGCGACATTCCACCCGTCGTCACCATCAACGAGGCCATCGAGCTGGGTAAAACATTTTCCAACCCCGATTCACGGCGCTTTCTCAACGGCATGCTCGACAAGGTCAAGGACTCGCTCGACCGCCCCTCGCGGACCGCCGCGGAGAATTAAGCGATCATGCGCTCGCTCCTGAAGAAATTTGCCGACGGCCTCAAGCGCACCACGCCGACGTTTCACGCGGCTTTTGGCAAAGTCGGCGGCTTGTTCTCCCGTTCGCTGGATGCCGCCAGCATCGAGCAACTCGAAGAAGCGCTTTACGGCGCAGACTTGGGCGTGGAAACCGCCGGCGAAATCCTGACCGAAATTAAGGCCGCTTGGAAAAAAGACCCCACCCTGCGCGGGCAGGATGCGGCGAAAATCGGCGCAGTCGTCTTGAAGCGCGCGCTGGCGGGCGCCGAAAAGCCTCCCGTGCTTTTGTCCAAAGCTGGCCAGCCCGAAGTCATTTGCCTCGTCGGGGTCAATGGTTCCGGCAAAACCACCACCGCCGCCAAGCTCGCTGCTTACTACCAAAAGCAAGGCCGGGGCGTCGTGCTGGGCGCTTGCGACACCTTTCGTGCCGCGGCCAATGAACAACTGAAATCCTGGGCCACGCGCCTGAATGTGGAGATTATCTCCAGCCAGCCTGGGGCCGATTCCGCGTCCGTGGCTTTCGACGCCTGGCAGGCCGCCGCCAAGCGCGGCAAGGACCTGGTGGTGCTCGACACCGCCGGCCGCCTGCACACAAAGCACAATCTCATGGAGGAATTGAAAAAAATCCGACGAGTGCTGCAAAAACACGATTCCACTGCGCCCCGCCACCGTTGGCTCGTTCTTGATGGCTCGCTCGGCGTGAACTCCATTGAGCAAGCCCGCGTCTTTCATCAAGCCTTCGACCTCACCGGGCTGATTATTACCAAGCTTGACGGCACCAGCCGCGGCGGCGCGCTCGTCGGCATCCATCGCGAACTCAAGCTCCCCATCCATTTTGTTGGCCTCGGCGAACAACCGGAAGACTTGCAGCCATTTTCGGTTGAAAACTTTGCGGATGCGCTGTTCGGGGTGGAAGAATAATTTACGGCTTCAACCACCGCTTGAACCATTCGAAAGCCGCTTGGTAGCCGTCTGAAGTGACAGCATGGGCCGTGTTGGGCTGGGCAATGTATTGAAGGCGATCGTCGGCATTGGCCGCGTGGTAGAGCGGTTGGGCGTTGTTGAGACATTCATCCACACCAGGCCGGGGCGTGCGCAGGTCCTTTTCGCCATTGATGGCCAGCAACGGGCGCGGCGCAATAAGCGGGGTCATGGCCGGACCGTCAAACTGGCCGTAGATGCCCGGCGCGACGCGGTCGAAAAACTTGCGCACGAAATCGGCATTGATGTCCGCCGTCGCCACGCCCAAGTCCTGGGCCGCGCCGTTGAGCGCGATGGGGAAAGTCTCTGTGCGGTGTGACCACAAATCATGGTCGAGGGCATAGCGGAAGCTTTCCAACCCGATGAATGGCACCGCCACGGCGATGCGCGGGTCAACCGCGGCAGTCAAATAGGTCTCGATGCCGCCCTTGGAGACGCCCATCAGACCGATGCGCGCGGGATCCACATCGGTGCGCGTCTGTAAATAGTCCACCAGGCGCATCACGTCCCAGACGGTGTCGTAAAACAGCGGATGGCCTTGCCCGGTGCGCCAGGCTTGCAGGATGGCGGCCTGGTAATCCTCGCTCTTTGTGCCTGTCCGGGCGCGTTCACCGTGGCGGGGACCGTCGATGGCAATGGCAAAGAAACCAGCCTGGGCGTATTTTTCCATCTGCTCGCGCATATCCTCCTTTTTGCCGCCAGTGCCGTGAAGCATAATGACCACCGGCAGGCGGCCCGCGCTCTTCACCGGCTTGGCCCAAATTCCCGGCACGCGCTGAGTCGCATCAGTGGCATAGGTAAAATGCGCGTGGGCCACACTACCGGTTTCGCCAGCATCGGTAATTTCCACCACCGACGGAACTTTGGGCCGGTCAATGAGTTTGAGGAACGCGGCCCGCGTCTCATTGCCGTCACCAGCATTCAGACCTTCAGTCGCGCAAGCAGACAAGGCGCCCAGCGAAGCCCACAACAATAATGCAACCCGCAATCGCATAACGGCCATTTCCTTAACGCGCCAAATCGTTTTGCGTCAGGACGGTGATCTGGTTGCGTTTGAGCACCTCGGCCGCCAGTTCGGCGTCTTCCAACCGCAGCACGAGGCCCGTCTTATTGTGGGGGCGCATCAGGAAGGGATAGATGTAATGGATGTTGATTTCGGCCTGCACGAGCGCCGAGGTCACATTTCGCAATTTAGCCTCGGTCTCAATTTCCACCGCCAGCACTTCGGCGATGCTGTGGGAAAAGCCGTGCTCCGTCAGCAGGGGTGCCGCCAGCTCCGGATAATCCACCACCAGGCGGATAATGGTGCTGTCTGTCGTGTCCACGAGGCACAAGGCGAGGACGTGCACGTCCTTGCCGGCCAGCAGCGATATGACGTCGTGCAGCCGCCCAACCTTGTTCTCGGCAAATACCGAAAATTGTTTGACGACGCCACCGTGGCTGCTTTTGCGTGTGATGGTCGCGGACATTGTCGGACTCCAATGGCTGCCGCGCCAACCGGACGCAGCAAACGGGACAGAGCTTGGCTGAAACGAAAGCCTAGCTGATGGGAAAGCATTTGGCACGCCCAATTTCGAGAGGACTTGTTCCAGGTATTTCCCGGTTGCTTTGGACTACGGCGTTCAGGCATAAACAGTGGCACCATTCTTCCCTACTCATGCCTTACACCCCCGACGCCCGGCGCTACGAAAAAATTTCCCATGCCCGCAGCGGGCGCAGCGGGCTGCTGCTGCCGCGCATCTCGCTGGGCCTGTGGCACAATTTCGGCGATGACACCAACCGGAATGAAGCGCGGGAATTGATTCTGGGCGCATTTGACCGCGGCATCACCCATTTTGACCTGGCCAATAATTACGGCCCGCCACCCGGTTCGGCGGAGACCAACTTCGGAAAAATTTTCCAGCAAAACCTGGCCGCCTACCGTGACGAGATCATCATCTCCACCAAGGCCGGCTACCCGATGTGGCCCGGACCCTATGGCGACTGGGGTTCGAGAAAATATCTGCTCGCCAGCCTGGACCAAAGCCTGAAGCGGATGCAACTCGACTACGTGGACATTTTTTATTCGCACCGGCCCGACCCACACACCCCGCTCGAGGAAACCATGGGCGCGCTCGCGCACGCCGTTCGGTCGGGCAAGGCCCTTTATGCCGCCCTGTCCAATTACGGACCGGAACAGACCGCCGCCGCCGCGAAAATCCTGCGCGAACTCGGCACACCCTGCCTGATTCACCAGCCGCGCTACAACATGATTGACCGCAAGCCCGAGCAGGGCCTCCTGGCCGTGCTTGAGCATGAAGGCATCGGCTGCATCCCCTTCAGTCCGCTCGCCCAGGGAATATTAAGCGAGCGTTATCTGGACGGCATGCCGGAAGGTTCGCGCGCCACCCGCAACATATTCCTCAAGACGGAAACCGTGGAACGCCACCGGCCCATGATTCAAAAATTGCAAGTTGTCGCCCAAGCCCGGGGACAGACTTTGGCGCAAATGGCCCTGGCCTGGGTGCTGCGCCAGCCAACGGTCACCAGTGTGCTGCCCGGAGCCAGCTCCTTAAAGCAAATCGAAAGCAACCTAGCGACGTTGCAAAACATCAGCTTCTCACCGGCGGAACTCACCGCGATTGACGCCGCCGTTGCGGGAGTGGATGCCGCCAAAGCCGGCCCGCCCATCTAATACTTTTGCATTTCCTCGGCTTCGATAAGGCCCTGATCCTTCACCATGATCTTCATGTGGTAGCGTTGATTGGGTCGCACCTCGCTGGCCACACTGTCGGGCACAAACACCGCGAGCCGCCCGGTGCCGTTTACCAGCTTGACCGCCAGGTATCGTCCAAAACCCTCATCCCAACGCAACTGGGAGTCAATTTGCGCGTCGAGACTGTATTGATTACCCTGTAAATCACTGGCGGAACGGTTGTAGGCCGCCATGTCGAACGGTTCGGCGGAATGGTGCATATGGTTGCGCGCCACCATAAAAACCGCCGCGGCGACAATGACCGCCAGCGGAATCAGAAATGCGATCAAAACCGGATTGACCTTGCCAGGCGGACAGCGACGCATAAGTGCGGGGAAAGTGAACCAACGTACTCATGATGAGCCCGTTTCCCGTCCACTGGCAACCGGAAAAAATCTCAAACAGAAAATACTACTGACCCGGGTAGTTGTCGCATTCAGGTGTGAATGCCAACTTGATTACCCGCCCGCCGACGAGGGACTCACCGCAGTCTATTATTCCGCCTCCGTTTGCCATTTTTCGCAAAAAAAAAGCCGCCCGTTTGGGCGGCTTTTTTTCTGAAAAATCCCGGCACTTAGTAAGTCACAGTGGCGGAAACAAAAGCGGTGCTGATGTTGTAGGTCGAATTGGCCGCGTCGGAACTGTTCATGTAATACGAATAGCCCGTCGAAAACGACAAGTAAGAATAGGGCTTCCAGGTAACGGTGATGCCAGATGTCTTCGTTTTGTCATGTCGGTCGGCCTGCAGGTATTGCGAATAGGTGAAAGTCATCAGGTTGATCGTGGCGGAAACATTGCTGCTATAGTCATAATTTACCCCCAAACCTAAGGTGGTGGCCTCAATATTCTGGCCGGCCGTGCCGGTGCTGAAATTGCGGCTGCCGTTCATCGTAATGGAGAGAGGATCCGAATACGCGTAGTCCAGATCCACCCCGTAGCTCACGGCAGTAGTGTCAAGCGCAGGCGAGCCGTTCGCCACCCCGGCATCAACATGGTTCATGCTCACGCCAATGTTGGCACTACCCGTCAGCTTGTTCCACTTGGTGAGCTTGGTGTTGAGCGAAAAGTTGTTGTTGTAGCGGCTGGCACCAGGCGTGCGAGTTGTAGCCGGGGGGATGGGAGCGGCGGCCGGCGGCTTCGGGCTCGTCTGTGAGTACGTGTAGCCCGCGCCAACGCTCACCTGATCGCTGTAAACATAGTATCCAGTTATCGGCACAGTATAGGTGTCGGAGTTTTCGAGAGCGCTGCCCGCAGTATACAGGTAGCGCGTTTGGATATAATTAAGCCCCGCGTCAAAATTGAATTTGTCCGAGTAATTCCAGTGCGCATTGGCGTTGGCGGAAATGGTGTCCGTGCGAAGGATGGAAGTCCGACCAGACCCGGCCACATTATTATCCGGCGTGTTATTGTAGCTTTGCACGAACGAAACCCCCGCGGTCAAATCAAACGCGCCTTGCTTGCGTTGGATATTGAAATCGACGTTGGACATTTCCTCGTTCAGCGACGGATGCACGTAGTATCGATAGAATGTTTCCGTATAATCAAAGGTCAACGTCGTGTCCGCAATGGCGCCATATTTCAAGGTCAGACCAGGGTTGAAAGTGGCGACATAGTCGTCAAATTTGCTTACCCTACCCCCATTATTGTTTGCCGATGAAAGCACGTTCGAATTGTATTCCTCTTTCGCGGTGCCGCTGGCGGAAAAATCAATATCCGAGAGAGGTGCGGGCATCGGGGCGGCCGACAAACGGGACGAGAGGCCGGCGGAAGCCAAAACGACACCCGCGATAAAGATGGTGGAGGACGGGAATTTCATGGGTTTAGTTCAGTTAATAGGAAGGGGGTAGGTTCACTCAATGAAAACAATAAGAATCAGCCCTAGTGGTCAACCATCTTTTTCAGGCTATGGCAAGCAGGTATTTTGACGCAAATAACCATCCAGAACCACGGAGGAGACACTGCTCCATCCACCGCCCCGCCCGCCCGACCTCCCTGTCCTCCATCACCGTCCTGATTGGGCAACCTGTTTGTCCTGATGGAATTGTCAACGCCCCGGAACAATCCTTCGCCCGATTCAAATCACGCCATCCAAGGTTGCCAAACCGCCATCGGGTCTTCATAGTTGCTGTTTGTGCTTTGCGGGAACCTTTCCCGCCCATGGCGGGGTCATATACCTATTTCTCCCGTTTGCACCGTAAACATGGCCATAGACGAATCTTACGAGAAACACGCCGAAGTAGTCACTCCGATCTGGGGTGGGCTTGTCGCCATCCACCGCAAGCCGGGTGGCGCGCGGCGTCTGCGCATCCGTTGGTTCCGTTTGCTGGGCTCCGTCATCGGCTTGGCTGCGGTATTTTGGCTCATGATCGCCCTTGGCCTGTATTTTTGGTTCAAACTTGGCCGCGGCTTCCAAAATGAAAAATTCAGTGTGGTGCTGGGCCTGCCCTTTCACTGGCCGCCTTTTCACTCCGCCGAACATGACAAAACGATGGGGGATTATTTTTACAATTTGGCGGAAGTGGATTTGAAATACGGCCACCTCGATGAGGCTTACAATGCCTATCACACCGCCTTGGTGAAGACGCCCGACAACCTCGATGCCCGCGAAAAGTATGCCGAATTCACCCTGGCTTCCTCCAAAAATCTCGACACCTACCTCGCCATCCTCGAAGACGGCATTCCCTACGCCCTCGCGGACAATCCGAATGATTACCTCAACAAGTTTTTCATGCACCTCATCCAAGCCCAGGTGCCGGACCGAGTCGAACGCATCGAAAAAATTTGCCTTCAATACCTGGCCGAAAATTCCGTCGCGACCGAGGGCGGCAAGCCGGCGCAGGTGCCGGTCGTGGCCAACCCGAAAGTTCGCGCCATTTTCGCCCTTAATCTAGCCAACGTTTACATCGACGAGGGTCGTTTCGACCAGTGCGAAGACACCATCAAAAAATACGAACTGGAAAAGACCCTGGATGGCGTCCTCATTGTCAGCCGCCTGGATTGGGAGCGCGGCCAGCTCCATCAAGCTGTTTCCTACATTGAGAAAGCTCTGCCCAATTTCGGTTTGACCAACAAATATCTTCTCACCCTCCTCTCCCGTTACTACCGCGACCTCGGCGACCTGGATAAATCACAGTACTATACCCTCATGCGCGCCCAAGCCGATCAATCCGATGCCGCGCCGCTGATCGAACTACTCTACATTTACGCCAAAAAAGGCAATCAGGCCAATTTGGACCGCAGCATCGAAGCCCTCATCACGCAGTACCACGGCAACGCCCAAGCCATGACGTTGCTCGAAAATTTTGCCACGGACCAGGGCGACATCCCCCTCGCCCTGCGCTTGTACCAACTCGCCCAGGACCAGGACCGTCAATTGCGCCTCGCCGCCAAAAAATCTGATTTCACGGTCGCCTCCTTCGCCCTGCTCGTGGCGGAAACCTACCTCACTAACAACGATTACAAAGATACCATCGATTTCCTTGGCCAGCTCCGCGATCAAAAACCCGACTGGCTCACGGAAAACCAGCTGCTCTTCGACAGCATGCGCGCCGTCGCACTCTACGCGCAAGGCCACGAAACCGACGCGGAAATGTATGTCAACGAGCTGATCAGCTCCACCAAAACCCGCCCCGACACCCTGTTGCTCATTGCCAACCGTTTTCTGAGTCACAGCGGCGCCATCCCGGCCCAGCGCCTCCTGGCGGAAGCCAATCGCATGGACCCTCACAACCAGGCCATCCTCGCCCAACTCATCGCCACCAATCTCCAGCTCGGTATTTCGGAGAATATGGACAAGAACATCCACAGCCTGCTGGAAACCCGCCGGCCGCCTTCGGAATTGCTTTATGACGCTTACCGCCAACTTGCCAGCGACCATTTCATTTTTGTTTCCGACCGCGAAAAATTACTCACCGAACTTGGCAAGTTCATCTCCGAGGCCGCGAAAAATCACCGCATGGACGATCAGTCCTGAAATTATTTTTAGAGCCTCATCGGACAGCGGTCGAATCCTGAATCACGCGCCGCATCAGCTTAAGGTCAATGTCGCTCGTTTCCTCGCCCCGCCCCCAGCCGCGCAGCATCGTCAACGTTAGCGCTCCGCCGAGGTGCTGGCGAAATTCCTCCAGTCCTGCAAGAACCACCCTGCCACCATCGCGCAAAAGCAACCGCCGCACCAGCGGGTTGATCTGGCCGTTGCCCGTGTCGCAGCCAAGAATTTCCAAAGTTTGCCCCACCCTTTCCGCCGCCGCTGGCTTGAGCCACTCGCGCGCCGCCGCATAACGCGCATCGAGCGCCAACCCCACCGCCACCGCATCGCCGTGCGCGAGACGGAAATTGGACATCTGCTCCAGCTTGTGCGCCAGCCAATGCCCGTAATCCAGCGGCCGGGCCGAACCCATTTCAAACGGGTCGCCACCGCTGGCGATGTGGCGCAAGTGCAACCGTGCGCTGGCGATGATGACTTTTTCAAAAATTCGTTTTTCCCGACGCCCCAGACGTGCCGCATTATGGGCGATGAAGTCCGCCAGCCGTGCGTCACGAATCAAACCGACTTTGAACGCCTCGACGATGCCTCCCCGTGCCGCGTTGTCCGGCAAAGTTTCTAAAAAATCCAAATCATTGACCACCGCCGTCGGCACGGCAAACGCGCCCACCCAGTTTTTCTTGCCGAAATAATTGACGCCGTTTTTCACCCCAACCCCGCCATCGGCCTGGCTCAAACTCGTCGTCGGCATCCGCACCAACCGCACCCCGCGATGGGCCGTCGCCGCCGCAAACCCGGCCAAATCCAGCGCCGCCCCGCCGCCGATCGCCAATACGTAGGATTGCCGCGACAAATTTTGCCGCTCGATGGCCGTCCACAATTTTTCCACCAGCTTCCAATTGTTTTTGGCCGCCTCGCCGCCGGGAATAATTACCGGCGCCCCGGCCAGTTCGAGGTGTTTTGTATGAGCTTTGAAATATTTCTTTAAATCTCGAATCAAACCTGGCCGCACCTTCGCCAACCCACCATCCACCACCACCACCACCCGCGCCGCCTTCCCTCCCTCTGGCGCAAACACCCGCGCCAGCACCGGGTTCCCCACACGCAAAGCCCCACGGGTAAAAATCACCGTGTGGGCAAACGATGGACGAATGACGTGGCGGAAAACGGGCATGGGGTTGGGTTTACCGGTTGGACGGCTGCCAATTGCCGGTTGGAAATCTCACCCGGTTAATCCCAAACCTGCAACCTTCAACATACAACCGACAACGGTTGCCTCAGGTGGGCGAGGCTACTCGTCGTAAAAACCAACTTAGGCCAGCGCAGACAATCGGCACCGCCGTCAAACGGCCTTCCTTGGCATAAAACAAGAATCCCGCATCCAGCAACGGCAATGCCCTTAACATCCCAACCACGACTTTCCTTCGCCAGGCCTCAGTCTCATTCATTGCTACCCACGAAATGCAACAAACATAGACAAACAGCACGATTGCCCAAAAAAAATGAATGTCCGTGGGGAAATTGGAACCTACCGCAATCCATCCGACTATGCGCACCAATAGATATCGGCAAAATCCCATTAAAATTCCGCCAGTGACCGGATGGCGCTTGTGAATTTGTGTGTACGCAATGATGAAGGCAGGCAAAATCAAGCTAAAGACGTTGGCCGAAAAAACCATTAATACCGATCCACCTATAATAAATCCAAACGCCGCCTGAACCGCCACCCGAACACCTACCCGGCCAGACGGGATTGGTCTTTCCGGGCGAAATTGCCGATCAAATTTCACATCGTGGACATCATTGAGTATGGTGCCTCCAAGGTAGAGAAACGTTCCAGCTAAAATCGCCAGTGAAAACTCCCTGATCCTCGACGACCCCTCAAACCCTCCACCAGAGAGCACCCACGCCGTAAACACGTTGCTCCATACCGTCGGCACGTTGGGCAAGCGCGCCATGGATGCCCAGTCGCGGAATTTTTGCGAAAAATTCATCGGTCACAATCTCAACCGCAAACCGTAAACTGCCAACCGTAAACTTTTACCCTTTTTCCAATCCCCGTTTCCGCAACTCCGCCAGCGTCCATTCGTATTCTGCCGCGATTTGCTCCTCCACTTTCGCCGTGCGCATTGGCTCGGGCAAAACGGCCCAGGTGTAGGTTTCCATTTCCAGGTGCGAACACGCCGCGGGATCTCGGGCGAGAAAATCAAAAACACCCGTCAAATTCTCGCGGGTGTCGCCCAGCGGCGGCTCCGGCGCGGCATGCAGCGGCACATGGAAATGCACGCGCCACTCCACCCCACGCGCGGCTGGGGCAAGGTCTTTCGCCCAAGCCAGCGCCTCCGGCAAATCCCGCCAGCGGCGCAGCGTTCCGCCCTTTTCGCGCGCCACCACCTGGTGCAAATACACCGGCTCGTCATAACGCCGCAGCGCCGCCAGCGCGGCATCCGTGGGCGCAAGCCGGAGCGCCGAACTCAAATGAATTTTTGCCAGCCGCAGCCCGGCATCGCGCAGCGCATTGAGGCTCACACCCGCGTTCTCGAATTCCACGGCCAGGTGGCAGGCATCGTAAGTAACGCCAATAACTTCGCGCGCGCATCTGGGCGTGTCTTTGCGCGCGAAAAATTTTCCAAAAAACACCCGCGTTTCCTCCGTCGTCTCCAGCGTGCCCAGCGGCTCCGGCTCCAATCCTAAAACAAAATCGCGTCCATGCCGCTCGCGCAGGCGGTCCAGCCTCGTTGCGCACTCGGCGAGGTGGCGGAACATTTGCTCCTCGGCGGAACCGTCCAGCGCAAAGCCTTTGAACGAACCCGGCAAAGTGCTCACCGTGCCGAGCTTCGCGTCCGCCGGCAGCAGTTCCGCCAGCAAACCAAAGAGCTGTACCGTATATTCCAGCCGTTCGCGCGTCGTCCAATCCGGCCGGTAAACATTTTCCTTCACCGCCTCGCCGTGAAATTTCCCATAAGGAAATCCGTTCAGCGTGAAAACATAAGCGCTGTTTTCCTGCAGCCATGCCTTCAATTCCTCCAACGCTCCCTGGGTGAGTAGCGACTCGGCCGTATCGTGGCCCAGCCACAAACCCAACCCGAATGGCGTGGACTTTTCCGTGATTTTCTCCCGCACCGCCCGCACCGGCCCTTCAAGCACGCGCCGCAGTTCCGGCCACGACGACGCTGCGTGGATGTTCGTGCAATAGCCGAGATGGAGGCCGTGCGAGAGGCGCATGGATTATTCCTCGACCGTAAATTTCCCGCCTTGCGTCAAAAATTCTCGCGGATTGTGAAACAATACTCGATCCACCGCCGCCCACGAATGCCCACGCGCATGGAGTTCAAGGCCCAGCTTTGGCGGCGCCAGCGGGTCGCTCGGGCCCCAATCGCACGCCGAATTGACCCAGAGCCGCTCGGCGCCGCAAGTTTCCAGAATATCCGCCGCCCGAGGGACGGTGCACTTGGAGACGGGGTAAAGTGTCAGGCCCGCCCAATGCCCGCGAGAGAGAACTTCGCGCACCGTGTGCTCCTCCACATGGTCAATGATGACGCGGTTCGGCGCGATTTTTTTGAAATTTTTCACCGCGTCGA
>Ga0206999_10003_pt1 | contig 88944 bp, 76 predicted proteins | sample Alteio_BWMinCont_92_FD_153482 | JGI IMG/M metagenome (GOLD analysis project Ga0206999, IMG submission 153482) | Enriched cells from forest soil in Barre Woods Harvard Forest LTER site, Petersham, Massachusetts, United States -... | ecosystem: Environmental > Terrestrial > Soil > Temperate forest >...
GGTCGCGATTTGGGGGTCGTCTTTGACGGATTCGAGCTCCATGGTCCCCTTCACGCCTTTGGCTTCGCTGGCAATGCCGCTGGCCATCAAACTGTTTTCCACGGCGTCGGCGTTCACTGGCCATGTTGCACCAGCAGACACGGGATCTTTCGGGCCAAAAAGCTCCTGCAGGGTGAATTTTTCGTCGTCGAGAGGAAGCAGTTCGTTGATGGCCGCGGTTACAACGGCATCGGCGGCTTTGTCGTCAACGCTGATGGCTACTTTGTCGCCCTGCCGCGCCGCAATGACTTTGACGCCAGCCACCGGTAGGTTTTTGATGCTAACGCCATCTTTTGTGACCTTGAAAACTTGGAGTATCAACGCGAGTTTTTGTATCCCGCCGTTGGGAAACACGCCGAGAACCTCGCCGTCACCCTCAATCCGCCCCATTAGCTCCACCTCCCGGTAGTCGTTCTGTGGCGTGGAAATCCCCGATAGATTGAGGATGGTATGTGAATGGTTCTTTTCGGTAACTTCTGAAGCCAGCGAAAACTTCTGCCCAATTATGTACGACGGACTTAAATTGATGGCGTAAGCGTTCGATGGAGAGGCGGGGGCGGCAGTCTTTTCTCTGTTCTTCGTGCAAGCGGCCAGCGTCAAAGCCGCCAAGACGATGACAAATGCGGGGTGGCCTGGACACTTGACCATGACGGCAGCCTCGCCGTGGTGGCTACGCCCCCGCAGGCAGCATGCCGGCGTGCGCGTGAATGAGTTCCAAATGCTGGCGCGCAGACCGCAGCTCCTCGGCTATTTGCCGCCGCCATTCGGCCAATGTTTCCCGGGTGACATCCATTTTCCCGCGCGCCGCACCCTGCAATTCAGTGATGCGTTCGGACAAACGCTGGGAAATTTGCTGTACGGCCTCAATGGAATGCGCGACCACTTCCCGGGCTTGTATGGAAAGGGTGGTGGTCGATTTTTCCAAGTGGGCATCGAGTTGCTGGTGTGCTTCGGTCAGTTCCGCCAGCAGGATGCGCGAAGCGGGCACGCGGCGCAGCTCGCTGGTCAGGCCAAGTTTGCTCAGCGTCCAAATTGTCCACTTGGTCGGATCCCACTGCCAGGGCTTTACTCCGTTGCGGTAGTCATGCTGGAATTCATGGTGGAAGTTGTGGTAGCCCTCGCCGAATGTGATGAGCGCGACCAGCCCGCTGTCGCGCGCGCTGCACTTCGTCGAGTAAGGCCGGCGGCCAATCCAGTGGCACACGGAGTTAATGCAAAAAGTACTGTGTTGGACGCAAACGATGCGCAGCACGCCGCCGATTAAAAACCCGCCCAAGGCTTGTACGGCCATCGCGTGGGTGGTGCCGTAATGCAGCCAGCCATAGACCGCGCCAATCAATGTGGGCAGGCCGAACCCGAACGTGATGCCGATGAGGTGTGTCCAGCGGTGCTGCCACAAGACCAGCTTGTCCTTCCACAGGTCGGGAATGTTATCCTGGGGGGGTTCCGGGCGCAGTTTAAACATCATCCAGCCGACGTGGGCATACCAAAAGCCTTTGGTGATGTCGTAAGGGTCTTCGTCTTCGTCCACATGCTTGTGGTGGCGGCGGTGGTCACTGACCCAGTCGATTGCGGAGTTCTCAAACGAGGCTGAACCAAAAATGAGCACCAACAGTTTGATGGGCAGCTTCGCCTTGAAGCTCAGATGCGCAAACAGGCGATGATAGCCCATGGTGATGGACAAGCCGGTCGCAATGTAAAAGGCGAAAAAAAGCGCCACGAGGAACCAATTCAGGCCAAAGTGCCAGATATACCAAGGCACGACCGTCAAGGAGATGGCCAGCGTCACCGACAAGAAAATGCTGGTGACCCAGATGACTCGGTCGAACGGAATGCGTTTGAACATAAAAGTGGGGATAATGGTTTATCGGCAAATCAAGCGGGAAATAACGCCAAAATAGGGTCTTTGGCGGAAAACTCCCCTGGAATGCAGGTATGTATGAGCGCGCTGAAAGTCACTAGAGCACAATTAACTACTGGCGGCAACGTTTATTCAGGGGCCGGAGTGCCTTAGTTTCAGTAAAAATCATGTCGATTCTATCTGCTGATTTTTGGCTCTGAAAAGTCAGCATGCATCCTTTCGGCAGGGCAATTTTATTGAACAAGGCCGAAACGGAATTTTGTTCACCCCCGCCCCGACCGAGTGTGGGCGAGTTGGATACGTCCGGCATTTATTTTGTATTACTTTTACAAGCAACGACTTGTGAAATTTTTATGGTCTGGACCCATTTATTTGAACGAAATTCTCTTCGATCCGTCTATCTTTGTGGAATGCGTTCGTTTACTCGGGCGTGTTCTGGTTTCAGTTCAGTTTGTAGTTCGATTTAGGTTCAGGCACGGCTCCTCGTCTGGGGAGCCGTGTTTTTTTGTAGGCTTGGAAATTGAGGGCGTGACGAAATGCCGACGAGGCTTGTAACGTCCAACTTGCACCTTGCGGCGACGATAGTTAGACCGTTCCCATGCTCCGTGTGTTCCATTCCAGCCCCAACCCAGAGATTGGTAGCGAAATCGTCCTCGACGCCACTGAATCCGCCCACCTCGTGCGCGTCCGCCGCGCGCGGGTTGGTGAACCCGTCGTGGTGCTCGATGGGTGCGGTGGCATCGCCGAAGGCTCACTCGCGTTCGATGACGCCAAAGCTGCGCGGGTGAAGATCGCGAAACTCACGCGCCACCCCGCGCCCACGCCACGCGTGTTGGCCGTTGGCCTGCCCAAAGGTGATGGCTTTGGGGAAATCATTCGCCAAGCCACGGAACTTGGCGTGACGGTGCTTCAGCCGTTGCAGACAGAGCGAACGGAAGTGTGGCTCGAACCCGACCGAATGGCGAAAAAACTTGAACGCTGGCGAGCCGCAGCGCTCGAAGCCTGTAAACAATCCGGCAACCCCTGGCTTCCGCAAGTCCATGGCCCTGTGGAATTGGGGCCATGGCTGAAGAATTTCCCGCAAAATTCCGACGGACGCCGTTTGGTGGCGGCGTTGACCCAGGACGCCATCGCGTTTTCCCAACTCGGAGCCCAAAACCCAAAACACGGAACAATTGTTGCCGTCGGCCCCGAGGGCGACTTTACGCCCGAGGAATACGCGCTCCTCGAAAAATCCGGGTTTGTAGCCGTGCGTCTGCCCGGTCATATCCTGCGTGTTGAAACCGCTTGTGCCGCGGCGCTGGCCTTAATCGCCGACTAATCCCCAATCGCATAACGCACGAAGCGGCGGATGACGATGTTTTCACCGGTGCGGGCGATGGCTTCGGCGATGTAGTCCTTGACGGTTTTGTTCTGGTCCCGCACGAAAGGCTGCTCAAGGAGGCAGGCCTCGCTGTACCATTTTTCAATTTTACCCTGCACAATTTTCTCGATGGCGGGCGCGGGCTTGCCGACTACTTGCGCGGCGGCGATTTCCTTTTCTTTTTCCAATAATTCGGCTGGAACCTGCTCGCGCGCGACGTATCGCGGGCTGGCCGCGGCGATTTGCATGCACAAGTCCTTCGCGAGCGCCTGGAACTCGTCCGTCTTCGCCACGAAATCCGTCTCGCAATTGACCTCGACCAGCACGCCGACTTTGCCGCCAAGGTGGATGTAAGAGGCGACGATGCCTTCCTGTGCGGTGCGCCCGGCTTTTTTTACGGCCGAGGCCACACCCTTTTTGCGCAGGATTTCAATGGCCTTGCCCTCGTCGGCATTTGATTCAACCAGCGCGCGTTTGCAATCCATCAAACCTGCGCCGGTTTTGGCGCGGAGTTCGTTGACCATCGTAGCGGAGATGTCAGCCATGGCGTAATGAAGGAAAAGGTGGGTTACTCGGGTTTGACCTCGGCGACGGCAGCGGCGGGTTTCTTGCGGCGGCGCGAGAAGGCAGGCGTCACGCCTTCGACTTCTTCCTCTTCTTCGACGTTGATGTCGGCGGCGATGGTCACTTCCGGCTGCACTTCCTGGAATTCGGGGCGCACGATGGGCGCGATGCCGCGCTGGGCCGGCTTCACGTCGCGGTGCGCGAGGCCGTTCTGGATCGCCTCCAAAATCACATCCGCGATGAGGCGGATGGATTTGACGGCGTCGTCATTGCCCGGGATCGGGTACTTGGCCAGCGACGGGTCGGAATTGGTGTCCACCAGCGCGGCGATCGGCACGCCGATGCGGTTGCCTTCGCTGACGGCGATGTATTCCGTCTTCGTGTCGATGACGAAGAGCGCGGCGGGCAGCGAAGTCATTTGCAGCATGCCTTCAAAATTGCGGTGCATCCGGGCCATTTCGCGGCGGATGGCGGAGGCTTCCTTCTTCGGCAGCTTGTCCAGCTGGCCGTCGGTTTCCATGCGCAGGAAGCGGCGGTATTTTTCCAGGCTGTTTTTGACTGTGGCGTAATTGGTGAGCGTGCCACCCATCCAGCGGCTGACGCAGAAAGGCATGTTCGTTGTGGTGGCCATCTCCCGCACGATTTCCTGGGCCTGTTTCTTCGTGCCGATCAGCAGGATGTCCCCGCCGGCGGCCACGGTTTCCTCGACGAATTTGGCGGCGGCTTCGAGGAGCTTGTGGGTCTTTTCCAGGTCAATAATCGAAACACCCTGGCGGTGATCGAAGACGTAGGGTTTGGATTTCGGGTTCCAGCGGCGTTTTTGGTGGCCGAAGTGGACTCCGGCGTCGAGGAGGTCTTTGACGGTGATATTCATGGCGGGGACTGGCTCCGTATCCCAGGCAGCGCTAATGGCCGGTGAAGGCGGTGGCGCGGCGAGGAACCTTGGATCTTGGGCTGTGTTGAAGGACCGGTGAAGTTGGTTGACCCACATGCCGCCACCGGCGACCAGCACGAGGGGAAAAGGGAGGACAATACTCCGAGCCAACCGCAAGGCAAGCCCCAAACAAAGCACCCTGCCTTAACCACCTTTTCTCCTTGCCCTTGCTCCGCGCCCCTGTAGCCTTGACCCTTCTGCGCCATTTTGGGCGCACCCTTTGCAGCCTCGGCTGAGGAGGGAGTCAGTTTTCGGGCTGTAGCGTAGCCTGGTAGCGCGCTTGCATGGGGTGCAAGAGGTCGAGAGTTCGAATCTCTCCAGCCCGACCATTTTTCCCCGGTGCCAGAAGGTGCCATTTCGAGCCTCGGAGGCTCATTTTACCGCCAATCCAGGCCAATATCCGTCCACGGGGCGTGGTGCACGAGGGCGCCGCAGGAGATAAAGTCCAGGCCAATGCGGCCAAGTCCCGGCAGAGATTCAATGGTCACGCCGCCGCTGGCTTCCGTGCAGGCGCGGCGGCCGATGAGCTTCACGGCTTCGACCAGCGCGGTGGGCGCAAAGTTATCGAGCAGCACGATATCTACTCCAGCTTCGAGCACTGGCGGGATTTGCGCCAACTCATCCACTTCACATTCAATCAGCAGCTTGGGGTGGCGCGCGCGGGCCTGGCGCACGGCGGCGGCGAGGCGTTCGCCCGCGGTCGCATGCGCCGCGGCAAGGTGGTTGTCCTTGATGAGCACGTGGTCAAACAGGCCGAGCCGGTGATTCCAGCCGCCACCGCAGGCGACGGCGTATTTTTCCAGCATCCGGAAGCCCGGCGTGGTCTTGCGCGTGTCGAGCAGTTTGGTCGCGCTCGAACCCAGCGCGGCGACGTGGCGCGCGGTTTGCGTGGCCACGCCAGAAAGTTTTTGGAAAAAATTCAGCGCCGTGCGCTCGGTTTTCAGCAACGTGGCGGCGGGGCCGGTGACCGTGGCGAGCACCGTGCCCTTGGCGGCAAATTGCCCGTCACTCCTGCCGGGGGCGGGTTTCACGACGCATTTCGGGCCAAAGCTTTCAAAAATCAACGGCAGCAACGGCAGCCCGCAGACGGTCAACGGCTGGCGGGCGACAAAGTCCGCGCGCGCCAGCGCATCGCCGACGAGGGCGGAAGTGGTGACATCGCCCGGGGTGACGGGCCGCGCCAGCCCCGCACCGGCGAGGTCTTCCTCGCGGGCGAGGGTGATGAGCTGGCGCAAATAGGCCGGGTCCAGCTCCGCCCACGTCAACCGCTGGGCAAAAGCGGCGGCGGCAGGTTTGGCGGGCAGGGCTAACTTTGTACGGGCAGGCACGGGAGGAGTTAAGAATTATGATTTAAGCGGACGGAAGTAAAACTCCGAATGGCCCTATCGCCTCAGGGGCTATTTAATGAAATGAGCATTTTCCCAATAATATGTTAGATTGTGTGTTAGGCTTCTCAAGGCTAGGAATGGCGCCGGCAGTTTTCGCTCACCCCAAACAACCCACCCCCAATGAAACCCCGCCTGCTTTCATTGCTACTGGCCACTGCCCTGCTTGCGCAAGGCGCGCCTTCGGAGTCTGCGCCGCCCTCGAGCACCGCACCCGCAGCACAAGACAACTCCAGAGCTATTGCGGACGGAATGAAAGCACTCCACGCCGCGACCAAGGGCATACTTTACTCACTCGAACCTTGGGGGTATTCGGACCCACAAGACTTGCCCGCCGATAAAACTCTTCACAACACTATCATTCTCGGGCAAATGGACCTCAACCCCAAGCAGTTGAAGACGGTGGTCGACGAGTTCCAGTCGGCGATGGATAAGTGGGACGCGAAAATGTCTGATATGCCGCCTGGCTCGGGCATCGGGTTCGGCTGCTTCAATCCACGCCACAATTTACGCATCACGATGGACGGGCATACTTATGATTTCCTTATCTGCTACGAGTGCGGGAACTACGTTCTCTACCAGGATGGCCGGCAAATTAAAAATTGGGGACTGGTGGGTTCGCCGAAGGCGCTCAATGATTTGCTCGCCGCCGCCAAGGTTCGCCTGTCCCAGTCCGTGGTCGAAGCCGCCGCCATGGAGAAAAACGCTGCGGAAGACCGGGCGCGCTGGTTCGCGGCGACGCCCAACTCGATCAAATCCATTTGGTCGGATGAGTCGTGGGCCGACCCGCCTAAGGCTGAAGCCATGCGCCCACTGCTCGCGGCGGAATATCCCGACGTCACCCCGCGCATTCGGGCGCTGCTGTCCTGGTATGGCTCGGATACGGAGGGCATAGGCGGCAGACACGGCTACGAAGTTGCGTGCGAAGCTTTGCTGTTTCCTTACACCCCGGCTGAAATAGTCGCCGCCATACATTCAGCGCCCCTGACCGATACACAGTTGGATGGTGCGTTCAAATTTCTTTCGGGAGAAGAAATGGAGGCCAAAGCGCTTCCGGCGGACATCAAAGCCGCCCTCCTTGAACACGCGATGAAAAGCAACATTCCGCTTTATATCGCGCTGGCGAAACACATGTTCAGCCCGTCAGTTGTGCCTGCCCAAACGCCCCCCGCGTCGGCGAAGTAAATCACCGTATCAACTCCCGGCTCCCCGCTCCAAGCTCCTCGCTTTCTTCTAGTCTCGACTCCCACACAGTGGTCGCCAGTATCCGCGGGATACTATGGCGGCGACTGTCTTCAGCATTGCGAACCAAAAAGGCGGGGTCGGCAAGACCACCACGGCCATCAACCTGGCCTTCGGGCTGGCGCGTCGCGGTGTGCCGACGTTGCTGGTGGATCTTGACCCGCAGGCCAATGCGACGAGCGGCCTGGGTTTTGAGAAAGAAGCCGGGCGCAGCCTCTACGGCCCGCTGCATGGCGAAGGCTCGGCGGCGGACAAGGTGTTGCCCACGCGCCAGGAAAATTTATTTCTCATCCCGGCCGAGGTGGATTTGGCCGCCATCGAAATCGAATTGGGCCAGAAGGACGACTACCTCGTGCAGTTGCGCGAAGTGCTCAAGCCGCTGGTCGAAGGCGACCGTTTCGGCGCAGTCATCCTCGACTGCCCGCCGGCGCTGGGGCTGATTTCGATGAACAGCCTCGCCGCCGCGAACCATTTGCTCATCGCGCTCCAGTGCGAATACCTGGCGATGGAGGGGCTGAGCCAGATTTTGAACGTCGTCGAACAATTGAAACAGGCCGGAGTGAACGAGCGCCTGACCGTCGGCGGCATCATCCTCACGATGTATGACGTGCGCACCAATTTGTCCCGGCAGGTTTCCGACGAAGTGCGCAAACATTTTTCGAATCTGGTCTTTGACTCCGTCATCCCGCGGTCGGTGCGCTTGAGCGAGGCGCCGAGCTTCGGCCAGTCCATCTTTGAATATGACGCGCTGTGCTCCGGGGCGCAGGCCTACGGGAAGTTGGCGGCGGAGATGATTAAGCGGTTTTCGTTGCCGGAAAAGGCCTCTTAAACGGCCGCGCCGGTTTTTGCCATGCCCGCAAAAAAGACCAAGAGCCGTACCAAAGTCCCGACCCCGCGCGTGGCGAAGGCCCCGGCGGACTCGCTGCTGGCGCGCTTGACGCGTTATGTGGCGCGGCGCTTTGGCAGCGCGGAGCCGAGCGACCCTTCCCTCGAGGCGTTGCAAGAGCGGTTGAACTACAAGTTTCGCAAAAAAAATTTGCTGGAAGAGGCGTTGACGCATCCCTCCTTCGCGCAACAGGAACGCCACCGCGTGCCGCACAACCAGCGTTTGGAATTTTTGGGTGACGCTGTGCTGAGTTTGATTCTGGCCGAACGGCTCTTCCATGATTTGCCCGGCGAGCGCGAAGGCGAGCTGGCGCGGGCGCGTTCGGCGCTGGGCAAGGGCGAATTGCTGGCAACGCTCTCGCGCAAGCTGGGTCTGCCGGCGTGTTTGCGTTTGGCCAAGGGCGACGTCGCAGCGGGCGGGCGCGAATGGATGTCCTCACAGGAAGACGCTTTCGAGGCGCTGATTGGCGCAGTGTATTTGGACAGCGATTTTCCGACGGCGCGCGGCGTGGTGCTCCAATGGTTTGGCGACCTCGACGAATTGCGTGCGGAATTGCTCAGCGGCGACAACCCGAAGGGCCGCTTGCAGGAATGGCTCGCGCAGCGCGGGCTGTCCCAAGCGCACAATTATCGGCTGCGGGAAACCACCGGGCCGGATCATGCGAAGGTCTTTCAAGTCGAGTTTGTGGCGCGAGACGAAGTCCTGGGTGAAGGCACGGGCCGGTCGAAGAAGGAGGCCGAGGAGCAGGCTGCGCGCACGGCGCTGGCCACGCTGACCCTGCGCGAGCAAAAACAAGCTCAGCAGCAGTAGTAAAACGGGGGCGTCCCTTGACGGGAAAATTTCAGGTATTTCACCGGAGACGATTTTCGGTAACATTGCGCGCGGCTTGCTTAATTAAACAGTAAGCCGCTCTACCGGAAACACCCAACCCGCACCAATCATGAATGACGATCCCGCCCAACGCCCTCCGCAAAGTGTTGAAATCGAAAAAGAGCGAACAAAACGCACGTCATCGGTCAGCACCATCGCGATCTGCACCGCCGGCTGCGCCTTTTTAATATTGGTAAATGAGCCGACCTGGCCCGCCGCCTTCGGGGTGATGGCGATGAGCGGCATGGCCGTGGTCGTTTGTTATTACATTTTGCATCAAAAGTGAATAAGCCTGCCGCAAAAAATCACCGATTTCTTAATCCAGGTCCCGCCTCATGATACTTTTGCCATCAATCGCTGGTTTTTTCCTCGCTCCTCACGATGTGATGGTCGTCATGTTCGCGTTGGTCTTTGGCTTGGGCGGCACGGTGCTTTGGGTTTGGGCGTTGATTGATTGCGGCCAGCAGTCGGGAGACGAGGTCGGACACCAGCACCGGCAATTGGCCTGGCTGGTGCTCATTGCGTTGACCCATGTGCTGGGCGCGGTGCTGTATCTTGTTTTTGGCCGCCCTTCATTGTTGTTGTCCCGCAGCGCCATTCCAGCCCCGGTGCCGCCGACCATGGCGCGCTCAGTCCCCGCGCCGCCATCCGTTTCGCCGCAGCCGACCAACCGGCCGCCTAAACAATGCCCTAAATGCGGTGCGCCCCTGGGCGCGGACGCGCCGGAGGGCTTGTGTCCGCGTTGTCTGCTGCAAATGAATCTTGGAGCCCCAACGCAATTCACCGGCGAACCGGGGGCGAAATTTACCGCCAGTACTCCGCCGCCTCCTCCGCCTGTGGAGGAAATCGCCAAACATTTCCCGCAACTGGAAATTCTCGAATGTCTGGGGCGCGGCGGGATGGGTGTGGTTTACAAGGCGCGGCAGCCGCGGCTGAATCGGCTGGTGGCGTTGAAAATTCTCGCGCCGGGCCGTCAGCAGGACCCGCAGTTTGCGGAACGCTTTCTACGCGAGGCCCAGGCGCTCGCGAAACTGAACCACCCGAACATCGTCACCGTATATGACTTCGGCGAGTCGGACGGACTTTTCTATTTGTTGATGGAATATGTGGACGGCGTGACGCTGCGCGGGCTGTTGCAGGGCGGCAAAGTGGAATCCGCGCAGGCGCTGGTAATTGTGCCGCGCATTTGCGAAGCGTTGCAATACGCGCACGAACAAGGCGTTGTCCACCGCGACATCAAGCCCGAGAACGTCTTGCTGGACAAACAGGGCCGGGTGAAAATCGCGGACTTCGGCATTGCGCGCATGCTCGGCGTCGAAGGCCTGCCTGCGCACACCCGCGACCGCTACGTCATTGGCACGCCGTATTACATGGCGCCCGAGCAGGTTGAGCACCCGTTGGAGGTGGACCATCGCGCGGACATCTATTCCCTCGGCGTCGTGTTTTATGAAATGCTCACCGGTGAGTTGCCGCTGGGGCGCTTCGCGCTGCCTTCACAAAAAGTGCAGCTGGACGTACGGCTCGATGACGTGGTGCTGCGCACGCTGGAAAAGGAACCGGAGCGGCGTTACCAGCAGGCCGGGCAGGTAAAGACGGATGTGGAGCATATCACCGGCGTTGGCACGGGCGGAGTCGCCAAGCCCGGCATTTCCCTCGGAGCGCCGCCACGCCCGCCCACGCCGCCGCCAGTGGCGCCAGAGGGCGGAGGGGATCCGTTTATAAATAAGGTAGCCGATTTCCTCATTCGTCCACCGGTTGCGCCAGCGGGTGGAGCCGAGCCGCGCTTTTCCGGCAAAGCGATTGCCGGTGTCGTGTGGGCGGCGCTGGGCTTCATTGCGCTATTTTTCATTTCAAACAGCAACCCGCCGTTTTTGGCCGCTGAAAAATTGCTGGCACTCATGATTATTTTGCCGTGCCTCGCCGCGCCCATCGGCACGACGATTCTCGGTTGGGCGGCAGTGGGCGACATCCGGCGCTCGAACGGAAAGATTCATGGACTGTGGCTCGCGGTGTTTGATGGATTGTTGTTTCCAATTTTGGCCATGGACGGGCTGATTACTTTGTTATGCTATCTTGGAACCATTGCGGCATGGGGCAGTTCGGAAAGCGTCCCTGACCGCTTTAAGGCGGCGTTTGCCATTTCGTCCTTGGTACTTTCGTTCCTCGCCGACGGGTTGATTATCGGGCTGGCTGTGCGCGCTGTTCATGGCGCGATGAACGGCGCCCCGGCGAAACCCATCAATCCTGCCTGGGGATGTTTAAAGGCACTTGCGGTGATTTTCGTGATCGGATTGGCAGTTGGCCTGACGGGGATGGCAACCTGGATTTTCTCCGCCCACGCCGCAAACAGAAGCCAATTGATCGCGGCGGCCATGCAGCTTGCCAACTTGGACACTCAGCAAACCCGATTGGAACGGGCGCAACGGGACTTGGACAAAGTGAAACAGCAATTTGACCAGGGCTTGGCAACTCAGGCGGATATTATCAATGCGTCGGAAAAGGTTGACGTCTTGCAAGCACAAGTGGCCGGCGATCCGGTACAAATCGCCCAAGCCCGCCTCGAATGGGCGCAGAAGCGGCTGGCCAACGACGAGCAGCTCCTCCAGGCCGGCTTGATTGCCGAGGCCGATTATGAAAATGCGAAAGCGGATGTGAATGCGAAAAGCGTCGAACTGAGCAACCTCACGGGGAACCCCCCGACCCCAACGCCCGCCTTTGGCCCGATTTTCGAGCGGGATTTGCAGGCGGGCGTATTGCTGGATTTAAAAAACGCCCTGGTTTCATTCGAAACCGGACAGATTTTTTCGATTTCCGATTTGCCTTCGCTCAACCTGACTTTCGACCAGGACGACGCCTGGATGGACGATCATGCGGTTGACGCCTCTTGCATTGGCCTGCCGACAGGTTATCCAATTTTGAGTGGATTGTTGTTTACCAGACAACCCCATGCGCGCTTTATCCCTTTGTCCGAAGAAGAGGCGGCAAATTTGACCGCGACCGAATTGCCCGCGCTTTGGAATAAAGGACAACCACAGGACTATGCCGATTACGGTGGACCGGAAAAACTGCCGGGCAGTTTCCTCTTTAAGACGCGCGCCGGAAGGTTGGGCGTCGTCGAAATCGTGGCCAGGACGGACAATCCGACTGGGTTGAAAATTCGCTATAAATTACTCACCTCCATTCCAGCTGCAGTCCAAGCCGACAATTCGCCCAAGCCGCTTGTCGCCAGCGTACCCGTACCGCCGACACCGGAGGTTCCCACGCCGCCGCCGGTTCCCGCGCCACCGGGCTACGGGACGTCACCCGCAGTTCCCGTGCCGCCCGCCTACACGCCGTCGCGGGTTGATCCGGACGCCTCGATTGCGATGGAAATTGCCGCCATCGAAAAACTCAACTTTGATAATTCTAAGCTGTCTTCGTTTCTGAACATCGCCCGGCGAAACAACCTCAGCCCGGCGGCGCAGGTGAGTCTGATAAAGGCGGCCTTCACCAGCCTGGATTTTGAGAACAGCAAAATAACCTTGCTCCAGGAAATCGTTCGCAATCCCGCCTTTAGCGAGCAAGCCCGCACAGCGATTTTGTCGCGGCTTGGTTCGCTCAGTTTCGAAAACAACCGGGTGACAATTTTGAACCTTCTTAACCAACGGATGGGCGCCGCGCCTGTTTCATCCAAATAATCAGCCCGGCATCGGGACGGGCAAACCGCGGATTCAAGCTCGCCTGGAGGCGGGCCGGAAGGTATATTTTAAGCAGTTTTTTCCGCTTTTTTTCACCATGCGCATTTTCTCTCTAGCGAATATTCGACGGTCAATCGTCGGTCTTTTTTGCGGTACGCTAATTTTCGCGGCCTGCGCGAAAAATGGGTCGACAGCTTCAGGTGACGAGGAAAAGCATGCCCTGCGCCTGGGAGTGTGGACGGAAGATTACGCTGCCGCCCTGAAACAGGCCAAGGCCGAAAATAAAAAAATCCTGCTCGATTTCACCGGTTCGGACTGGTGCGAGAATTGTTTCCGCCTCGATGACGGCGTATTCTCGAAATCCACCTTTGCCGATTACGCCAAAACCCACTACGTGCTCGTGACACTGGACTTTCCGGTCAAAAGAAAAATGCCCGACAGCGTCACGGACCAAAACGCCGCTCTGTTGGGCAAATATCAAGTCGAAGGCCTGCCCACCATAATCCTGCTCGACGCCAACGAAAACAAACTCGCGCTCATTGTTGGTTATCGGGACGAAGACCCGGCAAAATTCATTGATGAATTGGAGCATCCCCCCGCGTCCGCAGTAACGCCCGCCCCGGCGGGGGCCGCACCCCCACCACCCGCGGCCACGACCCGCAAATAGACGATGGCTCGCTTTGCCAGTCCCTTCTCCCTTCAGCTGGCTGCGTTATCCGCCGTCGCTTTTTTCGTTGGCTGCCAAAACCGGATGGAAGAACGCCTGTGGGTGGATTCAAGCATCAACAATCGGCCCGTCCACATGTTTGTAGATACCGGTTCGACCATTTCGATGCTCAAACGATCCACCGCCAGTGATCTGGGGCTGAAAATCACCGAACCGCCGCCCCGGCCTGATTTGTCCCCCGGCGGATTGAATTTCGCGCTTACGGAACCGGGTGACTTGGGTTTTTTGAATTCGACGGCCCGTGTCCGTTTTGGCGTTCAGGACATGCCCAACTATGTGCGCTTCGATGCGGACGGGGTGGTGGGCTGGTCTGAATTGCGGCGGAAAATTGTATTCTTCGATGCACTCATCCATCAGATTCGTCTGCTGGACAAACTCCCCGACGACATCGCCGGATGGGCGCGCCTGCGCGTTTTTCCCAGTCGTCAGATGCTGATTTTGGAAACACCGATGCCCGGTGGCCCGCCTGGGCTGATTTATGTGGACACCGGCAATCCCTCCGGTATCGGCCTGTCGCCGCAGCACTGGCGGGAGTGGCGGGCGGCCCATCTGGGCGAGCCGGAAACAATGCGGATTTATTTCACCCCCGGCGCGGGAGTGGTCATGAGCGAGCAAGCCTGGGCGCGGTCAATCCCGCTCGGGCCAATCATGGTGACGGACACACCCGTGGAAGAAGGCGACCCGGTGACCACCGCGGAAGGCGGCGCGCAGCATGTCGCCACACTGGGCATGGCCGCGCTGCGGCGGTTGGATTTCATCTTTGATGGCACCCAGAACGTCGTTTACCTGCGACCGAAAGTTTCGACCGCGCTTCCCTTTGAACACAACCGTCTCGGCGCGGTGTTCACGCCGCTGGACGACGAGGGCGAAAGTCTGATGGCCAAGGTCGTCGCAGGCACCCCTGCGTACGAGGCCGGTTTGCGCGATGGTGACATCATCACCAGTATAAACAACGTGACGGAACTCAACTGGCGGAAGCATCCAAAAATAGGCCTGCCTGATTTCAATTGGGACGCGGGCACGAAGGTTCGCTTCCAGGTTTATCGCAACGGAGGCCATTATCTCCTCTTCGCCCGCTTGCGCGACCTGATTGGGCCAGGCTCCGCGGGCTACACATCGGCGACGAGCGGACATTGAAACCGCCGGGATTGTGTGTTTCACTGGCTTTACCCCAATGAGCACCACCCCAGACACCGCGCCGCGCTCTTCCGTCCCACGCGCGCGCTTCGCCACGACGCGCTGGACGATGGTCTTGGCGGCGGGCCGGCGCTCATCACCCGATGCGGCGCGCGCACTCGAGGATTTGTGCCGCGCCTATTGGTACCCCCTTTACGCCTATGTTCGCCGGCGCGGCCACGCCAAGGCCGATGCCGAGGATTTGACCCAGGCGTTTTTCGCGCGATTGCTGGAAAAGGATTTTTTGCGCGCCGCCGCCCGGGAAAAGGGCCGCTTTCGCACCTTCATGCTGGTCGCCTTCCAGCGCTTTTGCGCCAATGAGTGGGACCGCGCGCGGGCGCAAAAACGCGGCGGCGGTCAGGTGATTTTGTCGCTCAACCTCGACACGGCCGAGCGCCGCTACCACGCCGAGCCGACGGATGAGTTGAGCGCTGACCGCATCTTTGAACGTCGTTGGGCGTTGACCCTCATCGAGCAAACCATCGCGCGCCTGCGCCGTGAATACGAGACGGCGGGCAAGGGCGGCGATTTTGACCAGCTTAAGACGTTTCTCACTGCGGACAGCGGCGAAATTCCGTATGCCCAGCTGGTGGAGAAGCTCGGGCAGAACGAAGGCGCGCTGCGCGTGGCGGTGCACCGGCTGCGCAAACGCTTCCGCGAACTGTTCCGGCAGGAAATTGCCCAGACGGTCTCCAGTCCCGACGAAATCGAAGGTGAACTGCGTCATTTGTTGTCGGCGCTGTCGTAGGGGCCAAATTTTTCTAAAAATAGTTGTTGACTGGTAGAGAACTCTGAATTACAGAGTACTCTATTATGAACGAAGAAATGACCCAGCCGCCCAGCCAGGCCGAGGCGCGTGCGGCCTTGGCCGAAGTGGACCATATCATCGGCCAGACCCGTGTGGCGCTCGCGCAAGGACCCTCTGCCCCGTTGCTGATTCTGTGGGGCTGCATCTGGCTAGCGGCTGACCTGACAACGCAGTTTTACCCCGTGGCCATGCAGTGGCTCTGGTGGGTATTGGATGCAGTCGGCATTTTAGGCTCCTGTTGGGTTGGCGCGCGGTACGGCGCGAAAATCAAGCGCCCGGGCGCTTGGCGCTATGGGGTCTTTTGGCTGGTGTTGTTTTCCTATTCTGCATTGTGGCTGTGCTTGTTGCTGCCGATTCAGTGGCCTCAAACCGACCAACAGTGGGAGCATTTCGAGCCCATTTACCGGCGCATCACTGCTTATGCACACACCATTCCAATGTTCGCTTACGTCGTGGGCGGGATGTGGCTGGGGCGCTTTTTTGTCTGGCTCGGTTTGTTGGTGACCGCCCTGATCGTGGTCGGGCTGTGGCTCGTGCCGAATTATTATTATCTCTGGCTGGCCATCTCCGGCGGCGGCTCACTCATCGTGGCGGGTGTATTCATCCAAAAGTTTTGGAAATAACTTCGCTTAAACTTATTAAAATTCAAAACACCGCCTTATGAATCAAGACATCGCCCATCCGCCAAGCCCGGACGAAGCCCGTGCCACACTCGCCGAAATTGACCGCACCCGGGCGCAAATGCGCAGCGACATTGCGCAGAGCTCGGTTGCGCCCAATATGATTATTGCGGGCATTCTCTGGATGGGGAACCTCACGATTGCGCAATTTGCCTTTGCAATTGCGCGACTTCCTTATGGCCTGAGCCATCTTGGGACGATTTTCACTATTGCCGGTGTTCTGGGCATGGCGGTATTCCAAACGCGCCAGCGAAGCCCGGTCATCCGCAGTTACAACTGGCGCATCCCGGTCCTTTTCCTCGCCGGTTTTGGGTATGCGGCGATTCTGCTCCTGGTGGCCGAACCGTGGAGCTTGTTGCACAATTTAAACGCTGCCGATTATGCGATGATGTTTCACAAAATTTCCGCCTGCATCTTCATCGCGGTGTTTCTTGGCTACGTCATCATGGGGCTCTGGGTGGGTCGCTTCTTTGTCTGGCTTGGTTTGCTGATGCAGGCACTCATCCTCCTGGGTTACTATTTCCTGCCCGATTATTTTTATTTATGGGCCGGGATTACGGGCGGCAGCGCATTTATTCTCTCCGGCGTCTTCATCCGCAAATTTTGGAAATGAGCGGTTAAACACCATCCTACTAATTTTAGAGAAAGAAATCCGCCATGAGTAACGAAACCACACCATCACCCTCTCCAGCCGAAGCCCGCGCGGCGCTCGCCGCCATTGACGAGACTCACGCAGAGACTCGCCGAAACATCGCCGGGAGCCTCGCCGGCCCGGTTTTGATCTGGTGGGGAATAATTTGGGCCGTAATGCTTGGGTATGCCCAGCTTCATAGCGGCCAAAATCGGCTGTGGTGGGTGTTTATTGTCGCGGGCTTCGCCGGCCAGTGGGTGATTCAAAAACTCAGGCCGCCAATGGTCAAACAAGCCCCCGATTGGCGGGCGGCGGCGTTCTGGGTGGGCATATTTGCTTACGCGGGGCTGTTTGTGCTTCTGCTCGAGCCGTGGGATTTGCTCCACGATCTTTCGGCCGCGGACAACGCGTTGGTGGACCGTAAAATCACCGCCTATTGCTCCATTGTTCCCATGTTCGCTTACGTAATCATCGGCCCATGGGTCAGCCGCTTTTTTGTCATCCTCGGGTTGGTGATGACAGCGTTAATTCTCGTGGGCTATTATTTTGTGCCCGGATGGTTTTATCTCTGGGTTGGCTTGGTCGGCGGCGGTTCACTCATCATCTCTGGCGTCTTCATCCGAAAATTCTGGAAATAAGCCATGCCCGAACTCGATAAAATCATCCATTCGCCGGCGCGCCTGAAAATCATGGCCGCGCTGATGGCGCTGGGTCCCAACGACCAGCTCGACTTTTCCACGCTGGGTGGGACGCTCGGGCTGACGGATGGCAACCTCGGTGCCCACTTGCAGACGCTCGAGGAGGCCGGTTACATTAAAATCGAAAAAACTTTTGTGGCGCGCAAGCCGCGCACCTTTGTGCGCGCCACCACCCGCGGCCGTGCGCGCTTCGAGGAACACGTCGAGGCCCTGCGCGAAATTTGCAAAGTTTAACTGTTAATCTATTAAAATCATGAAATGCTTCACTCACCGAAATTTCGACGCCGTTGCCGTCTGCCGATCCTGCGGACGGGCATTGTGCCCCGATTGCGTTGCGGAAGTCGGGCTATCTTGTGCCTGCAAAAACCGCTGCGAACCTGATGTTGCAAAGTTCAATGAAATGCTCACTTGGGGCCGACCAGGTCCCCGACCTGGGCCGACACTCCCCCTTGACTATTTTCGAGTAATTTTCCTGATCGCCATGGGCCTGGGCTTCGTCTGGTTCGGTTTGTACTTCTTTGGCGATCACGTGATAAATTGGTTTTTTGTCGCGATGGGGTTGGCTTTTCTCCTTTTCGGCGTTTCTCAATACTATATGACCAAGAAACTTCAAAAATTCATGGACAGCAAGAAAGGCTGATTGTCCCCCGGAACTTCAACGACCCAGAAAAAACTATTTCCTATCAATTCTAACATCATGAACACGCAAAATCCAAAATCGAATCGAACCGTCATCACCATCCTCGCCCTGCTCTGTGCCATCCTGGCCGGTTGGGTCGTCCAGTCGCGCAACCAGATCAGCGACTTGGAGTCAGCGCAAGCTGACACCCAGAAAAAGCTGGAAGCCGAAATGAAATCAGCCAAGGCCAACGCCGATGCCGCCGCCCGCTGGCGCAAGCAGACGGACAGCCTGATTGCCCAGTCCGGTCCCTCCGCAGCAGCCACGGATGCGGACAAGTCGGCCCGCAAACGCAATTTCGCTCCGGACGAACTCGCGACGTTGATCAAAAATCCCGCCTTTAATAGCATGATTGCCTCACAGCAATCAGCCGTCATCGGCATGACTTACGGCGCGCTGCTGGACCGCTTCAAGCTTGCTCCCGCCGAGCGCGATTACCTGCAAAAGCTCCTCGTCGATAAGCAGATGGTCCAGGTCAATCTCGGCATGCAGATGATGAACGCGGCACTGTCGCCGGAGGATCGGGCCGCACTCGGTCAGCAAATCGGCCAGGGCATGGCGGATGACGATGCGAAAATCAAGACCTTCCTCAACGACGACAACGACTATACCTATTACCAGACCTACACGCAGCAGGAACCGGAACGCCTGGAGGTGGGCATGCTTCAATCCTCGCTCGGCGCCAATGCGCTCAGCGCGGAGCAGTCTGATGCGCTGGCCAACCTGCTGAACGACTCGCGCAACAGCTATCCCTTCACCGTGAATTTTTACGACCACCGCAATTTCGGCAACCCGGCGGTGCTCAACAACACTGCCATCAACAAATTCTTCGATGAGCAGACGCAGTTCCAGGCTTCAGTCGCCGAAAAAGCCTCGACCATCCTGACCCCCGCGCAACTGGAGGCCTTCAAGCAAAACCAGACTTCCGTCCGGCAGATGACCAAAATGCAAATGAACAGCATCCAGCAACTAACCGGGAACCCCCAATAAACGTCCGCACGTTGGCTGAGGCCATCCAAGAAAGCGTGCAAAACGACGGAAGGGATTTATGATGGGCGGTTCGCCGGGAAACCCGGTCGCCGCCGATGAAGCCCGTCCTCGTGTCCGTGGAATTCTCACCGCGCCTGCTTACAGGCGTGGTCGAAGCGGCTGTGGGCGCATATGCGGAACAAATCGCGCGGGAAAAGGCCATTCCCGTTACGCTGGTGCTCGCGCGCGCGGCAAAACATCTGGATGGTCTGGCTGAGGATTTGCAATTCTTCCACGGGCTGGCTGGTGGTGATAAATCGCCCTGGGACATTTTGCTCTATCCGGAATTGCCGGATGCGGGCGCGGAGGCCGCGGGCGTAAGCGGAGTGTTTGAACGGCAATGCGACCGCCTCGCGGCGCTCGCTGCATTGGCGAAACGGTCGGAAAATAAATCCGCACCCCCATTGGTCATTGTCACGACGCTGGCAGCTCTCTTGCAACCCGCGCCGAGGCCGGAGGACATGGCGGCCCGGGAAATTCGTCTCACGGCGGGCTCGCGGGTGGATTTTCGCGCGCTGGCGGAAAAACTTGGACGCGATTTGGGCTACGACTGTGAGGCTTTGTGCGAAACGCCGGGGCAATACGCCGTGCGCGGCGGGTTGCTCGATGTTTACCCCTATAATGCTTCCGCGCCAGCCCGGTTGGATTTTTTTGGCGACGAACTCGAACACATTCGTAATTTCGACCCCACGACTCAGTTGACGTCCGAGCCGCTGTCGGAAATCGTTATCGCTCCCGCGCCCAAGGAGCTCGGCCGGGGCACGCCGGCAGGTTTGTTAAATTATCTGCCGCCAGGCGTGCAATGGATTGTCCACGAACCCGCGCGGCAGGCGGGCGAGCAATCGGGGCTGTTTTCCGTGCCGGAAAAACTCGCCGCCGTGCATCCAACGCTGCAAACGATTCTCGACGCGCGCGCGGGAGCCAATGATTTTTGGACCGGCCTGGCGGAGTTGGACGAGCCTGGCGGGCCATTCGAAGCAGATGGCGAGCGCGTCGTTGCGGATACCGAGCCCACCTTGGCGCACCGCCCGCTGGCCGATATGCCGGTGCTCGGTCGGGCGCGGCTGGAAAGCGACCAGGCCTCCCAGCGCACATTTTTACGTACACTCGCGCAATGGGCGCGCGCAGGCACGGCCATTATCATCGTCACTCGCGCCGAGGGCGAGGCTGCACGCCTGCGGGAAATACTTGCGGAGGAAAAAACGCTGCGTGATTTTGCGCCAAAAATCATTCCGGGTGATTTGGCGGCGGGTTTTCTCTCGCGCCCGGCGAAGGGCGCCCGGCTAGATTGGCCGCAACTTGGAAAAGCCGGGTCGGTCGCAGTGGTGGCTGAGGGGGAATTTTTTGGACGCCACCGTCAGCGCGTTTCCACGTTCCGTCCTCGCCAATTGCCGCAGCGGCACCGGGTGGACCAGTTGTTGGATTTTTCCGAAATCGTGGAAGGCGATTACCTCGTGCACGTGGCGCACGGCGTGTGCCGGTTCCATGGGCTGCGCAAACTGGCGACACCCGGCCGCGAGGAGGAAGTCATCTCGCTGGAATTCGCGGATGGGCTGGAGGTGCATTTGCCTCTGCACGAATCGCACCTGCTCTCGCGTTATGTTGGCCTGGCGAAAATTGCACCCAAGTTGGGCAAAATCGGCGGCAAAATCTGGGAACGCACGCGGAGCGAGGCCGAGCGCGCCACGCTGGATTTCGCGGCCCAATTGCTGCGCGTGCAGGCCGAGCGCGACCAGCGCCCCGGTTTCCCACTCCCGCCCGATGCGCCCTGGCAGGGGGAATTCGAGGACGCTTTTCCACATGAGGAAACACCCGACCAGTTGCGCAGCATCCTCGAAACCAAGTCTGACCTCGAGCGTGCGAGACCGATGGACCGGCTGTTATGCGGCGACGTGGGCTTTGGCAAGACCGAGGTGGCGCTGCGTGCGGCGTTCAAGACCGTGTTGGGCGGCAAGCAGGTGGTCGTGCTGGCGCCAACCACGGTGCTTGTGCAGCAACACTTCAACACTTTCCGCGAGCGCCTCGCACCTTTTCCCGTTTCAGTCGAGCAACTCAGCCGCTTCCGCCCGCCGAAGCAACAGAAGCAAGTATTGACGCAATTACACGATGGGCGGCTCGACATCGTCATCGGTACGCACCGCCTGCTGGGTGCGGACGTGCGGTTTAAAGACCTCGGCCTGGTTATTATTGACGAGGAACACCGCTTTGGCCTGCGCCACAAAGAGAAGCTGAAACAAATGCGCGCGGACGTGCATGTGCTGGCGATGAGCGCAACGCCCATTCCGCGCACCCTCTATTTCGCCCTGGTGGGCGCGCGCGACTTGAGCGTGATTGAGACGCCCCCGCGCGACCGCCTGCCCATTGAGACAGTCGTGAAAAGTTTTTCGCCCGAATTGGTCCAGCAGGCCATCCGCCAGGAACTGGCGCGCGGCGGGCAGGTCTTTTATTTGCACAACCGCGTCGAGACCATTGAGGAGTGCGCGCGCAACCTGCGCAAATGGGCGCCCGAGGCCCGACTGGGCGTCGGCCACGGACAGATGGACGCCGAGGATTTGGAAAAGGTGATGACGCGATTTGTCGCGGGCGAATTCGACGTGCTCGTGTGCACGACGATTATCGAGTCGGGCCTCGACATCCCGAACTGCAACACGCTCATCATCGAGGGCGCGGACCGTTTTGGCTTGGCGCAACTTTACCAACTGCGCGGGCGGGTGGGGCGCTTCAACCGGCAGGCCTATGCATATTTGTTGCTGCACCGTCATGCGCGGTTGCTGGACCAGGCCCGCAAACGGCTCGCGGCCATCCGTCAATTCAACCAGCCCGGCGCCGGTTTCCGCCTGGCCATGCGCGATTTGGAATTGCGGGGCGCGGGTAATTTGCTCGGTGCGGAACAGAGCGGGCACATTGTCGGCGTGGGTTTTGATCTTTACTGCCAGTTGTTGCGGCAAAGCATCGCGCGATTGAAGGGCGAGCCGGCCGCGTTGGCCATCCGCGCGACCGTACAGCTGGATTTCGTCCTCGTAGGTGAGACGATGGACGCCGCGGCCGCATCGGCTTTGATTGCCGCCACCGATGACACCGGCGACCGTTACGCCGCGCTCAAGGAGGCGGACCTCGTTGGCCAGCGCATCGCACCCATCCTCGCCAATTTGTCAGCGAGCTACATTGCCGATACCCGTTTGCGTCTTGATCAATACCGCCGTCTCGCGCTGGCGGCCACACCTGCCGAGGTGGGTGCGCTTGCGGCTGCTTTACGCGACCGTTTTGGCCCGTTGCCCGAAAGCGCACAAGCATTGGTCAAACTCGCGGAAATCCGCGTCTGGGCGGAGCAAAAAGGGCTTGTGGACGTCGAAACGGAGGGAACTCGGCTAAAATGCCGGATCGCCGGCGGGCGGGGCAGGACGGCAGATTACGTGCAAATCGGCAATCGTTTTCCCCGCTTGACCGCGGCGCGGCCGCTGTCGAGAATGGAGGAAGTCATTTCGTTCATAAAACGCCAGGAACCACTCCAGACATGATGCCGCGAAAAGGAAATATTTTTTGGACGATCGCGCTTTTCGCCGCAAGCGGTACCATGGCCATGGCTGCGGACACCCCCGCAGCGGCCCCGTCGGCCCCTTCATCCTCAGCGAATGTTGCCCCGGGGTCTTCGGCCAGGCCGAAGCTGGACCCGGACACCAATGGAGTGGCGGCGATTGTGAACGGCAAAATCATCACCTTGGCTGATCTGGACAAAAAGCGCAAACCACTCCTGGACCGGCTCAAGGACTCCATTGAGGCCAGATATCCCGATACGCCGGAAGGGAACAAGGCGGGGTTCGAGGAATTTGTTAAACAGGGCAACGCACTCAGCGCAGAAATTCTGCACAGCATGGTGGACCACATACTCATCGTCGAAGAATTCCGCGCCAAAGGCTATACCTTTCCGCAGTCTTATCTCGACTGGAAATTTGACGACAGCATCACCACGCGCTTTCAGGGCGATCATGAAAAATATTTGCGTTATCTCACTGCCTGGAACATGACCGAGGCGGACTATCGCCGAGATCTCGAAGAGGGGGATATCGAGGGATCCATGATCCAACAGTTGCACAAATCGGTTACAGGTATCAGCCCTGACCGCATCAAGGCTTATTACGAAAAGAAAAAACCGGACTTTTTTGTCAAGGAATCCGTTCGCGTGCGCCAAATCACGCTGGATTTGCATCCGGTGGCGGATGAGACGCCGGATTTGATTCAGCAGTTGGCGGCCAAAATTGTGCAAGATGCGCGCCAGCCTGGCGCGAACTTTGCCGACTTGGCGCGGCGTTACAGCAACGAACGCTCCGCCCGGGACGGCGAATTGCCGACTTACACTTATTACCGTGACGACAAAAACACCCTGGCGCTCCAGTTGCAGGAGGCCGTGTTCAAGCTCCAGCCCGGCGAAGTCAGCGCCCCGGTGGCCAGTGACCACTTTATTTTTATCTTTAAGTGCGAGGACCACGTGGCCGAAGGCTACCTGCCGCTGGAAAAAGTGCGCGCGAAAATTGAAAATGAGATTGAAGCCGACGATTTGAAGCAGGCCACGGAAAATTGGCTGCAAAAGCTGCGCGGCAAGGCATTTATCCAGTATAATATGTATGGGCCGGAGACGGCGGGCAAATAGCTCCGAATAAAAAATCACTTGCCCGCGGCCCCGGCGGCGCGCACCGTGGCCAGGTCCGCCCGGGCCGCTTCATAGTTGGGTTTGATTTTGAGGGCGGTCTCAAATTCATGGGCCGCGTCATCGAATTTGCCCAGTTTGGCCAGGCAAAGGCCAAGGAAGTAGTGCGCCTCCGGCGAATCCGGCACCAGTTGCACGGCCGTGGTGAATTCTCTGGCGCCCTCTGCATATTTATTAAGGTTCAAGTACAGAGTGCCTAGCTGGGCGTGGCCATCGGCGTAGTTCGGATCTTCCTGGATGGCGCGCAAGTAATGCTGCTCGGCCTGGCTCCAGGCTTTCGTTTTGGCGTAGACGTTGCCCAGGTTTGTTTCGCATTGCGGATAGTCCGGCTGAAAATACAGCGCTTTCAAATAACAGGCGATGGCTTGATCATACTTTTGCTGTTCGCTATAAATGGAGCCCATGTTGTTGAAGGCCGGGCCGTAGTTGGCTACGGTTCCGGCGTAGTTGTAGGCTGCGAGGGCGTCGTCATACCGTCGCAATGCCAGCAGCGCATTGCCCAGGTTGTAGCTGGCGATCGCCCGGTCGCGCGGGCGCACCAGATTGGGAAGCGCGCGCCAATAGTATTTCACGGCTTCTTCGTTCTCGCCCAATGCGCCGAGGGAGTTGCCGAGGTTGTTGTCGCAGTCCGAGTAGTTGGGCTTGATGCGCTCGGCCGCCAGGTATTCGGCGATGCTCTCGCGGATGCGATCATGTTCGTAAAGCATGATGCCATAGTTCTCGTGTGCGCGTGCAATGTTCGGGTGTTTGGCCACGGCGTCCCGCCACAGGTCGAATCCACTGCGGTAGTCATGGTTGCGCGTGAAGGTGAGTACGGCAAGGACCGCCGTGACCGCGAAGGCCGCCGATAGTGCGCGCCGCCTTAACAACTGCCACAAGCCTAGCGCGGCGAAAACCGCGAGCGCCGCCAACGGTAAATACATCCGATGTTCAGCGGCCACTTCCGTGCTGATGGGCATGATGCTCGAGCTGGGCGCGAGGATGGCAAAGAACCACACCCCTAGGAAGCCCAGCTTCGGTTTTCTCCAAAGCAATACCATCGCGCCCCCCGCGAGCGCCATGATCGTCAACATCGCCGCCGCATCCTTCAACGTGTAAGCGGCGCTGGCAAAGTCGTCGGTTTCGCCATAGTAAATCACCTGCGGATAGGGCCACACCACGAGCTTGAGGTAAGTCATGATGGAGGAATATTGCGTCACGGCATAGTCATACCATTTCATGTCCAGCCAAAATCCGGCTGAGCCTCCGCGACTGCCGGCATGGTGCATGAGAAAAGCCAGCGGGAGCATGGCCAGCAACAATCCGGCATACGCTGGCCAGCGTCTCCATAGTGGATCGGAGAATTTCCTCGAAATAAAAATCCAGTCGTAAAGCAATATCATCACCGGCAGCGTGGCGGTGATTTCCTTGCAAAGACCGGCCGTGGCACCCGCCAGGGCGGCCAGCGTCATCCACAGCCACGGTCGCGATTGCGTCCCGCGGACAAAACAATAAAACGCCAGCAGATAAAACAGGCTCATCATCGATTCCGCCCGCTGCGAAAGGTAGGTGACGGATTCGGTTTGCAGCGGGTGCACCGTCCACCATAACGCCGCCATCAACGCCACTGGCAGCGCCGCCGCGCCAAATTGTGCGCGCAGTTTCGGCAGTTCCAGCGTGCGGCGCACCAATCCGAAAAGGGCCAGCCCGGCCAGCAAATGGATGGCGAGGCTGACCAGATGGTACCCTTCAGGCGCAAAGCCGTCTTTTTGGTGGGATTTCGCCCAGTCGTAATTTACTGCGAATGATATATTGACGAGTGGGCGACCTGTCACCGTCTGTCCGTCATTGGGCGGTTGCCAGGGGGCGGGAAGGCGCTGGTAAAATTTTTCCAGAATTTCCGCTGGCCGGGTGGCTGGAGGGGGCGGCGCGGCCCACCCGCTCTGGATGGTCGGGTTTTCCTTGATGGCCGGCATGTCATCGAGGACGAAATCATCGTGAAAGCTGTTGCTGTAGGCGGCGAGGCCGGCGAGCACTATCGCGAGTGCCGCAAGCAGCACCTTCCAGAACGGCGTGGCCGATCCAGCCGCAGTCGCTGGCTCCGGAGAAGAAACCTCCGGCAGGTCAGCCGGTTCTGCCGCGGGCTCGGCCCGTGCCGTTTCGTCCGGCGCGGGAGCTCGGCCGGATTTTTGCTTCGGAAGCGGAGCCCGGTTTTTTTTATATTTCGCAGCCGACATGGGGTGGGCAAATTAAGAAGGAATAATTAAGTTGGAAAAAGGAAATTCAGCGGAAATGTGGCTGGAATGTCGCTCTACGAATTGAGTGGTTCAAGGTGTTTCCGCGCGGCCGCGAGGTTCGCGGCGCACTGGGGGAAATCCGGCTGAAGCTTGAGCGCCTGCTGGTATTCCGTAATCGCCTCCGCGTAACGCCCCATTTTCGACAAAACATAACCACGCAGATTATGCGCTGCGGCATTCTCTGGCAGAAGTTGGACGGACTGCGTGTAGGCGGCCAGTGCGTCATCGAAGCGCCCTGATTCGCCGAGGGCGTTGCCCAGGTCGAAATAAGCGATTGCTTGTTCCCGCGGACGGGAAAATTCTTGCGCCGCTCTGGCGAAGCAGCTGGCCGCATCGTCGAGCGAGCCCATCGCGGCGAAGGTTTTTCCCAAAGCGATTTCACATTCGGGAAAAACCGGCCTGAGCTGCAAGGCGCGGTGAAATTCCTGCAGGCTTTCCGGCAACCGTTTCTCCTCATCAAGCGTGACCGCCAAATTTTCATGCGCGCGGGCGAGGTTGGGGTGTTTCGCGGTGTCATCCCGCCAAATTTTCATTGCCGAGCTGTAATCCTGGTTGCGCGCGAAAGTCATGGCCCCCAACGCAACGGCCAGCGCCAACGTTGCCACCAGCGCCCGCCGACCCAACCACGCGTGCAGGCCGACTGCTGCTCCTGCCGCTAGCGCGGCCAAGGGCAAATACAAGCGGTGTTCGGCCTCCGTTTCAGTAATTACCGGCACGATGCTGGAGCTCGGCGCGAGAACCACAAAGAACCACGCACCCAAAAAACCCAGCGCGGGCTTGCGCCATAGCAAATAAACAGTCCCCGCCAGCAAGACCAGCACCAGTGCAATTTGCGGCGCAACGTCACTGGCGTCCTTGGCCAAGTCCATGCCGTAATCCAGCGACAATGATTGCGGCCATACGCTCAATCGCAAATAATCCGCGAGTGCGCCCGCTTGGGTCAGTGCGTAATTCCACGGGCTGGCTCCTGAGCCAAATCCCGCGGAACCTGCCCGGTTGCCTGCCTGCCATGCCAGCCAGCCGAGCGGCAGCCATGTCGCCGCCAAAGCCGCATAAAATTTCCGGCGCTGCCGCAGGGCCGCGGCAAATGTTCCCGCGACAAAAGTCCGGTCATAGAGCAGCGCCATCAACGGCGCCGTGGCGATGACTTCCTTGCAAAAGACCCCCAGTACGCAGGCGGCGATTGAAAACCCTAACCACACTCCCGAGCGCGCTTGCCCCAACCCGCGCGCCAGGCAATATAAGGTGAGCAAATAGAACAAGCCCATCAGCGATTCGGCCCGCTGAACAATATAAGTCACGGATTCCGTTTGCAGCGGATGCAGCGTCCACAGCAAGGCTGCCACCAACGCCACTGAAAAGGCCTGCGCGCCAAAACGCTCCCGCAACTTTGGCAACTCCAGCGTCCGCCGCACCAGGCCGAACAACGCCAGACCCGCCAGCAGATGAACGGCCAGGTTGAAGGCATGATAACCTCCCACCGACAGACCTCCGGCCCGATAATTCAGCGCGAGGGACAAATTCACCAGCGGTCGTCCCGCCGTGGTTTCGCCGCCCGTCGGCGTATTCAATGCGCCGAGCCAGCCGTGTTGAATGGTCGAGTTTTCCACAATGGACGCCCGGTCATCGAGCAGGAAAACCCCGTGAATGCTGTTGCCATACGCCGCCAGCCCCGCGAGCACGATAATCAATGCGGCGGGATAAATCTTTCCTCCGGACGCGAGAGTCGGTGACGGCACAGATGCTTGGACTTTCGGCATGGTGGCGGAACCTTTCTTTTAACCGCCAATCCCCGCCAGCGCAACCACGCCTTCACCGGCAAAAAAACAGGCCCGGTCTGTTGGCCGGGCCTGTCGTTTGGAAAAAATTCCCGAAAGAATTACTTCGCGCCTTGGTCAATCCATGCGCGGAAGTCAGCGAGCTGAGCCTGGGTCAGCGCCGGTACCGGGATGGCCGCGGTGCGGTTGCGCAGCGGCGGCATTTCGTTCCGCGCCACGGCATCAGCCGCATAAAGCAAAGCAATGCTTTCTTCACTCTTCCCGGGGACGATTTCTTTGCCCGCTTTGCCGCCTTTGAGAATGCTTTCCTTGGTCAGGATCGAGAAGCCCTGCTTGGGGTTGGTGGCGCCATGGCAATTGGCGCACGAATCCTTGAGCATCGGCGCAATGTCCTTGTCAAAAGTCAGGTCCTTTTTATCGGACGCCTTGGGCAGCTTCGTCAAGTCGGGTTTGGGCGGCGTGCGACCCATCCGGGGCGCAGAAGCCGAACCGCTCGCGGCGGCCGATGCACTGGCCGAAGCCGAAGCGCTCGCGGCAGCGGGTGTGGCTGCGGCGGAGCCGGAGGCGCTGGCCGACGATGCCGCCGGGGCGGGGGCGTCGGCAGCATTCAAGCTGGAGATAACAAGGGCCAGGCCGGCAATGGCGCTGGCGGCAAGTAGGGGGAGTTTTTTATGCATGGGGTTAGTAGTAACCGAAATGAAAGGTAAAAGTTGTAAACAATCGTCGGGAGATGACAAGCATTTTCGGCCACGGGTTCCCGCCAGCCCGGCGGCCCGACCGCCACCCCCGTGCTTGCCTTTACCCGCCCAGGGTGTTTAATCACCCTTTTTCCATGGGCAAAACCTTGCCAAACGCTACCTTTATCATCTTGCCGTAATCCTTCCGCCATGAAAATCCTCGTCGCCGACAAAATCTCGCAAACGGGCATCGACTACTTGAAAAAGCAGCCGGGCTTCGAAGTCATCGTCGCCATCGGCTCCAAGCCCGACCAAATTCTTGCCCTGGTCAAGGACGTGGACGCCATCGCGGTGCGCAGCGAGACGAAAATCACCCGCGAGGTCATCGCCGCCGCCCCCAAGCTCAAGGCCGTCGGCCGCGCGGGGGTCGGGGTGGACAATATCGATGTCGAAGCCGCCACCGAGCACGGCGTCATCGTCATGAACACGCCGACCGGCAACACCATCGCCACCGCCGAGCTGACCTTTACCCACATGCTCTGCGGCGCGCGCCCCATCGTCCAAGCCGGAGCCTCGATGAAGGCCGGCCAGTGGGACCGCAAAAGTTTTTCCGGCATCGAGTTGAATCAAAAGACCCTCGGCGTGCTCGGCCTCGGCCGCATCGGCGCGGAAGTCTCCAAGCGCGCGCAGGCCTTCGGCATGAAGGTCCTCGCCTATGACCCCTATCTCACCGCCGCCCGCGCCAAAGCCCTCAACGTCGAAATGTCGGACAAGGAGCAAATTTTCACCCGTTCGGACTACATCACCGTCCATATGCCCTTGACCGACGACACCAAATACATGGTGGACGAGGCCGCGTTTGCGAAAATGAAAAAAGGCGTGCGCATCTTCAATTGCGCGCGCGGTGGCATCATTAAGGAAAGCGCCCTCGTCGCCGCCCTCCAATCCGGCCAGGTCGCCGCCGCCGGCCTTGATGTATTCGAGGACGAACCCCTCGCCGCCGACCATCCTTTGCGCAAGCTCGCCAACGTCGTCCTCACGCCGCACCTCGGCGCATCGACCACCGAAGCCCAGGAACTCGTCGGCATCGAAGTCGCCGAGGCGCTCGCGGAAGTCTTGAACGGCGGCGTCGTCCGCAACGCCGTTAATATGCCCTCGGTGGACGCCCACACCCTCGCCGCGCTCAAGCCCTATTTCCATCTCGGCGAAAAACTCGGTGCCGTCCTCCAGCAAGTCGCGCCGGAAAAGGTGGAAAAGCTCCGCATCACCTATTTTGGGAAAATCAACGAGCTCGACGCCAACCCCCTCACCCGCGCCATCCAGCGCGGCTACCTCCGGCGCATCAGCGGCGCGGACGTCACGGACGTCAACGCCCCCTTGCGCCTCGCGCAGCTCGGCGTCCACGTCGAGACCATCAAGTCCTCAACCCCCGCCGATTACACCGAGCTCGTGCAGCTCGAAGCTATTGACGCCGCGGGCAAGAGCGCCGTTGTCTCCGGCACGCTCATTGGCACGGCACAAAACCCGCGCCTGACAAACCTCCTCGGCCACAGCGTCGAGGTCACGCCCGCCGGCCACCTCCTAGTTCTCCGCAATCGCGACGTTCCCGGCATCGTCGGCATGTTGGGCACCGTCCTCGGCAAGCACCAGGTCAACATCGCCAACATGTCCCTCAGCCGCGGCGCGCAAAAGGAAGCCCTCGCCGTTTACCAGCTCGACAGCCGCCCCTCCGACGAAGCCCTCCGCGAAATCCGCAACCACCCCGCCATCCTCGGCCTCCAGGTGATTACCGTTTAGTCTGACGCTAAAACACCCCCGCGACCTTCAAAAATCCCAGCACGGCGCAGGGAAATCCAAAGAAATGCAGCACGAGGTGGAGGGTGTTCGGGCCGGGGAAGCCGTTGCGCACCGGCAGAATCGTGTGCGTGCCGGCAAAAAGTTGGTTATACATTTCCATTTCCTTAGGCGTCAGCCCAAAGAAATACGGCTTATACCATGACGCGAACATCCCCATCATCGTCATCCCATACCAGATGATAAAAAAGACTTTCGCGCTTGTGGGCAGGGGTACGCCGCTGTAGTGAATGGTCAGGTAAAGGCTCAAGCCAAGGAGTCCGCTCATCAGTGCCGTTCCCAGGATAAGCTTCGTCCACCCGAGAAATTTGACCTGCTTTGCCAGATTGTTAAACGGCGCCAGGTTTACTGTGTCCTGAATCAAAAAGATGACGAGCAGGATGCTTTGGAATAAAACAAAGACTTGTTGCATGGTTTAATTGGCTGGGGTGGTTGCCGTTGGAGCCGCGGTGTCCGTTGTCGGCGGGGTAGCCGTGCCGGTTCCGCCGCGCCGCCCGCCGCGTCCACCACGTTGTGAGGCCTGGCGCGCGCCAGGCGGCAGTGGCGGGCCGCTCAAATCTTCGCGAAACTTCACCACGCGCACCGTATCACCCATATCCTCCATCTCATAAATTTTCGCGTGCTGCTGATTAAACGGCTGGCCGACGCAGAGCATCAACTGCCCCTCAAAGGTTTTGAACAGCATTCCGTGGCCGCTGTCGTTTTCCACCAACGTCGGCAACTGCTCCCACGGGCCTTTAATGTTTCCGCTCTTCGACCGCGCCAGGGTTTCCACATAGCCGGAGTTTTTGTAGCTCGACCACAGCATCAGCAGATGCCCGTCTTTCGTGCGCCACAGCTCCGGCCCGTCGGTCACGCGGTGGCTTTCTTCGGCGTTGGGCATGGCCTCCTCGTCAATCCACGGCGCGTCCGAAGCCTTGAACAAATAAATCGGTCGCCCCGCCGCGTCGGATAAATCATCCTTCAGCGGCAGCGCTTCCATCGTGCCGTCCAGTTTTTGCACCCACTCATGCACATAAACCATCCACGGCTTGCCGTCCGGGTCCACATAGAAGGTGCCGTCAATCGTCATGAAGTCATGCGGCGGAGTCGTGTCATCCTTCTTGAGCAACGTGAACGGCCCTTCCGGCGAATCGCTGATGGAGATGGTCGTGCTGCGCATATGCCGCGTGTAACCGCCAATGCTGCCGCCGGGCGGGACTTCCACGTCGTTGTTATGCAGCGTCGCAAAGAGGTAGTATTTGCCTTTGTAGAAATGCACTTCCGGCGCCCACAAACCGTTCGCGGGGTTGGCCCAACTGTCCGCCGGATTCGTAAAACAGGTATACGGCCCGTCCCATGCCAGCAAATCCTTGCTCTTGTAATAGACCACCCCGCCGCCGCCCGCGGTATAGAGGTAGTAGGTTTTTGTCGTCACCTCGGCGTGCATCCACGGGTCGTGCAGTTGGATGTCCATCAAATGTAGCCCAGTGCGCGGCCCGCGTTGAAAACCTCCGCGTCCGCCCCGCCCACCTCGTCCGGTCGCCGCGGGAGTCGCCGGCGCAGTTGCGGTGGATGCCGCCGGCGCCGATGTATCCGCCGGCGCGGCCGTTTGCGCCGCCAGCGGGAGGAGAAAGGCCGCCGCGCCAATCAGCGTATCGGCGAGGGCAGAGGAGTTGCGAAACCAACGACGCGGGGTGACGGCGTTCATACATGAAGTGTGGAATGTGAACCGCGGAATGTGAAGTGTGAAGTTTATCCCAACCCATCAAACGCAACCAACCCAGCACTACTCCGGCGCTTATTCTCAGTTATACTCCTGCCATGTCCTCGCTGTCTTCCATCTGCCATTAGCTTCCTGCTTCGATGCCTCTTTCACCCCCTCCATTCAAACCCAGTCAAAGTGATTCAAACCTATTCAAACGCCTTTAACAAGAGGCGTGCGCCACCCCGCTCATCTTATAAGATGCGAGACCCACCCGCCGCCTGGTTTTCCCTCAGTTTTCTGTCTTTCCCTTTATCCATCAGCCTTTTACCCTTGGCCGTATGTTTTCCGTCTGGATTCTCATTTCCTTCGCCATCGCCTATGTGCTCGGCTCGGTGTCGTTCGCGGTCATCGTCGCGAAGCGGCACGGCGTGGACATCCTCAAGGCCGGCAGCGGCAGCCCCGGGGCCACGAATGTCAAACGCGTCCTCGGCAAAGGCCCGGGCAACCTCGTCTTCGCGCTGGATTTCCTCAAAGGCTTTGTCGCCGCGCATTGGCCATTATTCACGCATAATACTGGGCTGCTTCCAAGCGAGGCACCGGTGTTGTGGATGAGCATTGTGGGGTTGGTCGGCGCGGTGGTGGGCCACAGTTTTTCGATGTTCTTGAAGTTTCGCGGCGGCAAGGGCGTGGCTGCGAGCATCGGCGGGCTGATGGCGGTGATGCCCCTCGTCACGATTGGCGGGTTGCTGGTCTGGCTCGTGGCGTTCCAGCTCACGCGCTATGTCTCGGTCGCCTCGATTGCCTTCGGACTTTCACTCATGCCATTGGCGGCGCTGCTCCACCAACCCAAGGAACTCGTCGGCCTCAGCTTCGCGCTGGCCATTTTTATCATTGTGCGCCACCGCGCCAACTTGCAGCGTCTCATCGCCGGCACGGAAAATAAGTTTGAGAAAAAAGATGGAGCTTCGGACAAGAAGCAATAATGGATTGTCTTTCTCTGTGTTCTCTGTGTTCTCTGTGGTTCAACCTTTGCTCTGAAAATGCCTGCCCAACGCACCATTCGCATCGGCCTGCTCGGCTTTGGCACTGTCGGCCAGGGGGTCTGGAAGCACCTGCGCAATAATCGCGCGGCGCTTGAGCGGCGCCTGGGCGTCGGGCTCGACATCGTGCGCGTCGGTGTCCGCGACCTGAAAAAAAAGCGCGCCATCAAAATCCCGCGCACGCGTTTGACGACCGACCTCGCTTCCATTGTGGACGACCCGTCCATCGACATCGTCTGCGAACTCATCGGCGGCGTCACCACCGCGCGTACGTTGACCACCCGCGCGCTTAAGTCCGGCAAAATCGTCGTCACTGGCAACAAAGCGCTGCTCTGCGAGCATGGTGCGGAATTGTTCCGCCTCGTGCAGCGCGGGCGCGGCCATTATTTTTTTGAGGCGAGCGTCGCCGGTGGCATCCCGATTATCAAGGTGCTGCGCGAAGGGTTGATTGCGAACCGATTCCGGCTCATCTACGGCATCCTCAACGGCACCTGCAATTACATCCTCACCCGCATGGCGCGCGAAAAACTTCCGTTTGCAGAGGTGCTCGCCGACGCGAAGCGCCTCGGTTACGCGGAGGCCGATGAATCGCTCGACGTGGACGGTTGGGACGCCGCGCACAAGGCCGTCATTCTCGCCTACCTCGCGCACGGACGCTGGATCAAGCCGCGCCAGATGCTCGTGCAGGGTATTCGCGACATCACTCCGGGCGATATTTCTTACGCTCGTGAGCTGGGTTACACCATCAAGCTCCTGGCCGTCATCAGCCGCGACTTTTCGTCGAACCGTGTTTTTGCGCGCGTGCACCCCTGTCTGCTCCCCGCGCGCAACTTGCTCGCGTCAGTGGATGGAGTGTTCAACGGCATCTGCCTCTGTGCGGATGTTGCCGGTTCCACCTTGCTCGTCGGCCGTGGCGCGGGTCAGGACGCCACCGCCAGTGCCGTGTTGAGCGACATCGCCGACGCTGTCGTCGCCCTTCGCGGCGCGCCCCCGCCCGTCATTTGCGAGGAGGATGCCGCCACTTACGCGCGCCTTGGCTCTGGCATCGAAATTGCCTCATTGGCGGAAATTACCGGTCGCTATTATTTGCGCCTGACCGTCAAGGACCGTCCTGGCGTGCTCGCGGAAGTTGCCCGCGCGCTGGCCGACCACAAAATTTCGATCGCTACGATGATCCAGCACGAAGACCGCGCGCGGCAGACCGCCACGCTCATCTTCACCACGCACGCCTCCAACGAGCAATGCGTCCATCAAGCTTGCCGCCACCTGAAAAAACTCCGCGTCGTCCTCGACGCGCCGTTCCTCCTGCGTATTCTCGAGGACGAGGGCTTGTAAGCAGAACTTACAGTCCTTTCCGCTTGCGCCGGTCTTTGTAACTTTTGGATGGCATCGGAATGGTCTTAATCGTGTGCCCCGGTTCGTCTTCGGCGACCATGGGCTCGGACACCGGGTTTTCAATTCGCTTCGTGAATTCAATGCTGCCGGTCCGCTCAATTTCCAGCAGGAAACTATCCACCGCCAGGCGAATCAATTCCGCCTTGGAAACCCCGTTGCGCGCCGCAATCGCGTTCAGGCGTTGATCGGCCAAAACGGAAAGGCGGACAGGTATCGGCAATCCCATGCTCATGTTATCCGCAGCAAAGGGCAAAGCGGAGAGCAGGGCAAATTTTTTGTTGCGTCGTAGAATATCATACTACAATTATACTACATGCAAACTAAACGTCCCGTAACACTGGCAAAACCCATCTCCTGTCACTTTCAGGCGGAGACGAAAAAACGCCTGGATTCCGCCGCGCAACGGTTGCGTGTGCCCTTGGCGGAAATCATCCGCCAGGCGGTGGAACACCAGTTGGCCGTCTGGGAACGGGGCAGTCGCTCCAAGCGGAAAGGCAAGGCGATGACTTCAATGCTCACGCCATATGAGTGCCTCGCGGCGGAGGCGACCCTCGCCTTTTTGCGTTGCACCGCAGATTCCCTGGATTCTGCGAAACATTTTGCTGCGACCGCCGGAAGGCCAGAAACCTATTCGGAGTTGCAAGCCGCCAGTGCGGCATTGGAGCGTGCCGCCGACCGGCTGACTCGGGTCGCCAACTCAGTCATTCCGCTGGTTCGGCAGACGTGTTCGACCGGAGGAACTGTCGTAGAAGGGGCAGACACGAAAAACAGCTGTAGTGTTGTCGACTCCAAGCCGCGTCGAAACTAGTCGAGACGAGCAACTTCATCAGCAATCATTCACGTACCTGCCCATGGCCGATAATTATATACTTATACGTGCACAATTCACGCAGGCCCATGGGGCCGCGGGCGTGCAGGCGGTCGGTCGAAATGCCGATTTCTGCGCCGAGGCCGAACTCAAATCCGTCGGTAAAGCGGGTCGAGGCGTTCCAGTAAACGGTCGCCGAATCCACGCCCGCAAGGAATTTGCGCGCGGCCTTTTCATCGCGCGTGACAATGGCATCCGAGTGCCCGGAGCCGCAGCGGTTGATATCCGCAATCGCACCGTCAAGGTCTGGCACCACCTTTACCGCCATGATCAGGTCAAGATACTCGGTGGAAAAATCCTCGCCGGAGGCAGCCACCAGATTAAGACCCTTCTCTTTTTGCAGCAGAGAAAGTGTCTGCGGATCAGAGCGCAACTCGACGTTTTTCTTGGCCAGCGCATGGGCGAGCCTGGGCAGCAGCGCGGGTGCGGCGTCCTGGTGAACGAAAAGATTCTCTGCGGCATTGCACACGCCCGGCCGCTGGGTCTTGGCATTGACGACGATTTTTTCTGCGAGTGCGGGGTCGGCGTCGCGATCCACGTAAATCGTGCATACGCCCTTGAAGTGCTTGATGACCGGCACGGTGGAGTGTTCCGCGACGTAGCGGATGAGTGCCTCACCGCCGCGGGGAATAACACAATGGATGTATTGGTCGAGTTTAAGCAGGGGCTCAAGCGCCGCACGGTCCGGTGTGGGCACCAACTGGACGGCGTGCGCGGGCAGACCGCTTTCGGCCAGTGCCTCGGCGCACAACGCCGCGAGTGCAGTGTTCGTCTCGAACGCCTCCTTGCCGCCGCGCAGGATGCATGCGTTGCCGGACTTGAGGCAGAGCACGGCGCAATCAATAGTCACGTTCGGGCGCGATTCGTAAATGATGGCGATGACGCCGATCGGCACGCTGACTTTGCGGATTTCCAGGCCGTTGGGTCGCGTCGTGCGCTCGAGTTCCATGCCCACGGGGTCGGGCAGCGCAATGACTTGTCGCACGCTTTCAGCGAGTTTTTCCAGACGCTGTTGATCGAGGATGAGCCGGTCCACCATCGGTTTTGCCAGCCCGGCCGCCTGTGCTGCGGCCACGTCGCACGCGTTTGCCGCGAGAATCGCGGGCGCGCGTTCGCCCAGCAGTGCCGCAAGGCGCGTAAGCGCGGCGTTTTTGCGCGACGTTTCCGCCGTGGCCAGCGCGAGGGATGCCGCGCGCGCCTGCCGGCCCAATGTCTCAATGAGGGCGGTGTAGGACATGGAAAGAAGCAGAATACAACAGTCGGGAGTAAGAATAAAGACGATTACTCCAATGCTTGTTTTGCCGCCGGATTCCTGATTTTTGCCTGCTGGGCTCTACAATTTGACCATCTGGCGCAGTGTGTCGGCGCGTTTTTGAATCTCAGCGACACCGGCGGATTCGAGCCGATCGCACGAAAAAGCCTCAACGGTCAAGCTGGCGACGACAGTGGCAAACACCATCGCCTCCTTGATTTGCGAAAAAGTGGGGCGGGGTGGTTTGCCCGCGCCGGTTTGGATCGCCAGTGCTCCGAGCAATGCTCCGGCGAATGAGTCGCCGGCGCCGGTGGGGTCGTGCAAATCCACCACCGGATACGCGGGCAACGCAAACAAACCGTCTGGGTGAAAAAGATACGCGCCGTGCTCGCCTTTTTTGATGATGACGATGCGCGGGCCTTTGGCGCGCAAGGCGTGTCCGGCGCGAATGAGGTTTGATTCTCCGGTAAGTATTTCCGCCTCGGTGTCGTTGATGACAAATAGGTCGAGCTCGCGCATCAGTTCAAGCAATTCGCCGTGCGTGGTTTTAATCCAAAGGTCAATCGTGTCTGCGGCGGCAAAGACGTTTTTGCCGAGCGCCGCACGGACGTGGCGCTGCAACCCCGGGTGGATGTTGCCCAGCAGCGCGTATTCGGATTTTTGATACGATTCCGGCAAGTGCGGGCGGAACCGCTCAAAAACGTTGAGGTGGATCTCCAGTGTGTCGCGCCGATTGAAATTTTCGTGGTAGCGACCCTTCCAATGAAAAGTCGGCCCGGACGGGTCTACTTGCAACCCCGCCAGATCAATGTCCCGCGCCTTGAGCCGCGCCAGATCGTGCGGAGCAAAGTCGTGCCCAACCACGCCGACGAGACGCGTTGGGGCGAAGTAGCTGGCGGCGAGCGCCGCGTAACTGGCTGAGCCGCCGAGGATGCGTTCACCGCTGGCGCGTGGCGTGATGATGTCATCATAGGCCACCGAGCCCACGACCAGTACGGCAGCAGGTTCATGGGTAATGTGCGGAAGGGAAAGGCGTTTCATGTCAAAATTATTTCAGCGCGTCGGTCGGGCGTCGAGTTCAAGAAATAAAAACTGCAGGGCATTGAGCGACAGGCTGTGAAAAATCTCACCCCGGCGGATCATCTTTTCCACTTCGGCGAGCGGAAAAATCCCGGTTTCCAGTTCCTCGTGATGGTCGAAATTGACGGACGCCTTGGGCGCGCAATTTTCAACGAGTACGAAGTGGACGCGGTTGTTTTGCAGGGCGGGGTTGGGTGCGGCCGAACCGATGATGCGCGCGGGGCTGCCCGCGTAGCCGGTTTCCTCCAGCAGTTCGCGCTGTGCGGCCGTGAGCACATCCTCACCTTTGTCCATGACGCCACCCGGCGGCTCCCAGGAAAGGCTCTCCGTGCCGAAACGCCATTGCCGTACGAGAAGCAACTCTTGTTTCGGTGTGAGTGCCAGCGCGTGAACCCAGTCTGGCGCTTCAATGATATAGAAATCACCTTCGCGCCCATCAGTGGCATGGCGTAAACGCCGGCGCTGGACGCGAAACACCCGGCAATCAGCCATTTCGTTTTGCCCCAATGTCAGCCACGCCGCAGGCGGAGTGGCGCTACCCCCGGCCCCCGTTGGCCGAGATGCGGGCGGGAGCTCAGCCATGAGAAAATTACGGAGCCACCGCCGGAGCCGGGCTTGATGCCCCGGTCGCCGGAGTCGAAGCTGGCGCACTGGCGCCAGTGGATGCGTGACTGGAAGCGCCGGAGCTGTGCCCTGAAGGAATGGTGATGTGTTGGCCGAGTTTCAGTTTGGACGAATCCACCCCTGGGTTGGCGGCTTCGAGGTCAGCGAGGGTCACGCCATATTTCTTGGCGATGTTGCTGAAATTATCGCCAGCGACAATGATATGGGTGCCGCCTTGGCCAGGGACAACCGAAGAGGTTGCGCCGGAAGCTCCTCCGCTGCTGCGGGAGCTGGAGCCGCGGCTGGCTACTTGTGCTTTCAACGCGTCAATGTCGGTCCCTTGTTTGGTGATGACATCCTTGACCTGCCCGGCAAAGGTTTCCACCTGGCTGCGCATCCCGGTAATCATGCTGGTGCTGGCATCAACCTTGCTCGCGAGACCATCCGCTGTGGTTTTGGCGGCGGTCGCCGTATCGGAGGCGGTTTTGACTTCGTCGGCCAGTGCATTCAACTGGGTGATTTTGCTGCTGTTGCTGAAGGACATGAACAGCGCGATGGCGCCGATAACGAGGCCGAGAACACCGAGGGCGGTCGGCACCATTGAGCTGGCGCCGGATTTGGAGGAAGAATCAACGTCCATAATTGAAAAGGAAGAAGGTGATGAGAATGCCCGCATCGCCAAGTGCGGCGGCGCGATTTAGCCACGTATTAATCCCTTCACCCGTGGGAAGGCAAGCGGCAAAAAGACGCTATTTTAGGGACGCGATTTTGATTCATCCCCGGCCCGGCATCCTTCATTCTTTCGCCATGTCTGTTTGCCTGCGTGTCTCCCCTCATCCTGCGGCCGTCTGGGTCGAGTCAGCCGGGCCGTGGCTGCGCGCGCATGGGGCGGACTGGCGGGAAAAGCGCGCAGTGCTGGCGCCCAATGCAGCGTGGATTGCGGCACTCAAAGGTGCCGCAATTGAGGAGAGGCTGCCCATACTCGGAGTGGAATGGTACACGCCAGGTCGTTGGCGGGCGCTGGCCATGGGAACGTTGCCCGGTCCCGCCCGCCGCATCGCCCTGCGCGAAGATTTGCATTTACTTCTCGAATTGGCGGCAAACAGTTTGCCGGATAACCCACTCGCCCGCGCTTATGGAGTCGATCCTGCGCCGTTTCAGGAATTGCTCGATGCTCTCGAGAACGCAGGATGGAATGCCGATGTTTTGCCTGACCCGGCCGCTCGCGAACTTGCCTGGACGGCGGCAAAATTGCGCATGCAAGCGGGCAGGCTCACGTCGGCTGCCGCCGATGGTGTTTTGAATCAGGCTGCCGCTGCGGGCACGCTTCCGCTTTTGGGGCGGCGTTTGCTGGTGGTGGGATTCAGCCCCAGGGACTGGCCGTTAAGCGTGCTGCTGGAATCTGCGGTCGCCGCGTATGCGGACTGCGAATTGGTTTTCGACGTGGCGCAAAACGTGGTTGAGAGCGGACAGGCGACGGCGGCATGGATTGGAATGTGGGAGGAAAAAACAGGCGTATTGGCGGATTATCTCGAAGCGCCTTTGGATACGCCTGCACCGTTTGCTTCCCTGGCGACGGAATTTGACGAACCCATAAACGCGTCTGTCCACTCAAAAAAAGTCGCCCCGCGATTAAAAACATCTCCCATTTTGTGTCTCGCGGAAAATTTGCAAAGTGAAGCCGACCTGGTGGCGGCACAAGCCTTGGCGTTTTTGCGTGAATCGGAAAACGCGCGCGTCGGCGTTGTGGTCGGCTCGGCGGGTAGCCCGCTGGCGCGCGAAGTTGCCGCGCGGTTCGCGGCACTCGGCTGCCCGCACCATGACGCCACCGGGTATTTGCCGGGACGTGAAAAAGCGCAGGCGTTGTTCGAAGCATGGCTCGATTGGCAGGAGGACGGGCGGCTGGCCGGATTGATCGAGTGGGTGCGGACGGCTGGGCGGTTGGGGCTGTTGCCAGAAGGCAGCGCCAGGAATGTGGAGAAGTCCTTGCGGGAAGCGGCTCGGGCTCTGCTCACCGACGACCCCGCGGTTTTGGCGGCGTGGCTGAATGTTGCGTCCAACTCGTCGCTCGAAGTCCGCGCATTTCTTGCCGACTGGCCACGGCTGCCGGAGTCCGCGTCATGGGACGATTTTCTGCAAAAAATTCTCGTGGTTTCAGAAAAACTCCGCTGGCCCGATCCACTGGAAATGCTCGAGCAGCGATCCGGGGACTGGCGCGAAAAACTGATTGCGCCTGCGCTGCGTTCGGCGGTGCTGCGCTGGGTGCGCGCCGTGACACGGGTGCCTGGGCGCACGCGCGATGCGTTGGGCCGCGAGCCGTGGGCACGTTTGCAGATTGTGGACGCGGCCAGCGCCGCTGCACAGACGTGGACGCATCTCGTGCTCGGCGGTTTGCAGCACGGTGAGTGGCCGGTAGATGATCAGGATTCGCCACTGTTCGACGATGCACAGGCGCAAAAACTCAATCATCAGGCCATCCGCCAGGGATCACACGGCGAAGGCCATTGGACGGTAACGCCGGGTCGTGGTTTGCTTTTGACGTCCGTTGACCACCGTCGGCTGGATCGCGCAAATTTCGCGCGTCTGTTGGCGCTGCCCACAACAGGTCTGGCCTTGACTGCATGTGTGGCCGACCCAGCCGATGGCCGCCGCGCGCGCCTGTCCGAGTACTACTGGGCGGTGGCGCGGACCGTGCTGGGTCGTTTGCCCACGGAGGAGGATTGGGTAACGCTCGCCAAGTTGAGTGGGAAGCGACTCGAAATCTTCTCCGGCATTTTAAGCAAAAGTTCCTCAACGCCACTCCGCGATGAAATCTGCGCCGCGCCCGGCCCGGAGCAAACGGCTCATGCTTTTTGTACTCGGCGTGATCCCACAAAATCTTTCGATGAATTTTCCTTCAGTCTGCGCAAGCCGCCCGCAGAGCCGCTCCGGCTCTCGTGCAAAGCCTGGGACGAGGCTCTGAAGCGGCCTGGAGCGGCCTGGTTCAAATATCTGTTGCGTGCCGAACCAAGATGGAACCCGGCCGAGGACGATACGACACGAATGAGCATTGGACTGTGGGCGCATGAGTGGGTGCGGCCCGGGCCGGCGAATGCCAGCAAATCTTTTCTTCTGCCCAACATGGAAACGTGGCGAAAATTCTCCGCTCAGGCCGCCAAGGAGGCGCGCACCAGTGCCGAAACTGCATTCAGTGCCGTTGGACGAAAATTACCCGAATCCTGGCTCGATGCCCGCTCCAGCGCTGCACGCCTGGCGGAACAATGGATTGATGCGCTTGGCGGAATGCCAGATTGGCCTCACGCGTTGACGGAAATCAACCTGCCGGCGGGCTTATGCTGCGCACTGCCTAGTGTTCGAGAGCTTGTTCCACTTTCCGGGCGCATGGACTTGGTGCTATTCCCCAAGGGTGTGGTTTTCGCAGAAGGAAAACTCAGGGGAGTGAATGCCTGGTTGTTTGATTTTAAAACCGGTGGTGATGACGAACTCTCGATGAAGCGTCTCGCCAAAGGCCAGGGTCTGCAACTGGCTCTTTACGCGCGTGCCTTGCTCGCTTTGGGCGCGGACGCGGTGTCGCTGACCTTGTTAAATGCCGAGGCCAAACCGGAATCGCAGCTTTCGAGTCGCGAGCTCGACGCGCCGGAACTCGCTCAATTTTGGCAGTTGCTTGCCGACTTCGCCGTGCGGGGAGTTTGGGGTGAATTTTGCGATCTCGAAGATGAACATGCCAGCCCAGGCGACTATCCCTCAGCGACGTTGCCCATCGCTGTCGAGATTTTGCTCCATAAATGGGAGCTCACCCATCCGAAATCCTGATGCCTCTGCCCGACCAGAAAGCGCGCGACCGCTTTGCCCTCGAAACGGGGCAGAATTTTTCCGTCATCGCGCCTGCGGGCGTCGGCAAAACGACCGCCATTGCCCACCGCGTAGCGCAAATCGCTCGGCACGACGCCCGGGCGCTGTCTGGACGCGGGGCACCTCTGCTGCCGCGTCTCGTGGTGGTCACTTACACGCGCAAGGCGGCCGACGAATTGCGCAGCCGCGCCCGTGCTGAAATCGTGCAGGCGGGCCTTTCGCCCAGAGTGTTTGGCCTGTTCAACGAGGCGTATTTTGGAACGATTCACAGTTTTTGCATCGAACTGTTGCGCCGCTTTGGGCCACTGGCGGGCTTGCCGGCGCGTTTCACCATCGAGCCGGATGACACGGCGTTGCGTCTCGCCTTTCAACGCGACACTTCCGATGTGGCCGCTTTTCTACCCGAAGATGCGCGCGCGGCGTGGCGGTGTTTCGGAAACGCAGAAAAAATCTGGCCGCTCGTCTGGAATTGCCCCCAGGGGGCGAAACCGTCCGTGCCCACTCAGTGTCCAAAACTCAATTTGGATGAATTATTTTCATTTAAGCGTTCAAAAAAAAATCAGAAGGCGGAGGACAATATGCACCGCGCCCATGAGCGCTTGCGTCGTTGGCGTGATGCCGACGGTGAAGCGCGAGCCTTGGGCGTGCCGGAAGTTTCCGGCGGTGGTGAAGAATTCGAGGCATTATGGAACAACACATTTCAGCCCGTGCGTGAATGGCTGGCGGCTTGCGCTGCGTACGCCGCCGTGGGCCTGGCCGAGACGTTTGCAAAATTCAAGGAGCAGCGTGGCTGCCTCGGCTACGACGATTTGGCGCCTGCCGCGCTGCGGCTCCTGCGCAATCCAGTGGTCGCGGAGCGCATCCACGCCCGGGAATTTTCCGTTGTGCTGGACGAAGCGCAGGACACGGATCCAGCGCAATTCGCGGTGCTGCTCGGTGTGGCGCAACCGGTGGGCGCGCCAGGGTTGTGGGTGGAAGGCGGCGGCGCACCGCCCGCACCCGGCCGTTTTTCGATGGTTGGCGACCCGCAACAGTCCATTTACCGGCGTGCCAATGTGGGTGTTTATTGGGACTTGCACGAGAAATTGCAGCAAAATCGTGCAGCCGAAGCGCTGGAATTTACCGTCACGCTGCGGTGCGACAGCGCCATTGTCGCCTCGGTGAATCAACGCGGGCCGGATTTGTTGCATGGGCGCGCCGGGCAGGCGAAATTTGTCCCGTTGCAGGCGCGGCCCGCTGCGGGGTCGGGCGGGGTTTGGCGGTTGCCGGTGACGTGGGCGCAAAATATTTCGGGCAAACCCAATGTCTCGCAACTCATTCAGGCCGAGGCGCAGGTGCTGGCACGCTGGCTCGCACACGCCGGATTTGCCGGCGTCGGCGCGGATGGCTGGGGAAAGGTGGCCGTGCTTGCACCGCGGCGTGACTGGCTGGAAGTGGTTGAGCTGGAATTGCGCGCCGCGGGGATTGAGCCGCAATTGCACGCTGGCGACCGCACGCCCGGCGCTAATCCGGCGAGGACCTGGCTGGGTGCGCTACTCGGAGTGCTGGCTGATCCCGGCGATGATTTCGAAATCATCGGGGTATTGCGCGAAATTTTTGGGATATCTGACGATGAACTTTTCCATTGGTGTCGCGAACGGACAATTTCCCGAAGTCTCGCCGCCGCGTTGAATTTGCTCGAACATTTGAGGCGCGATGTCGCCGGTAAGCCTTTGCGTGAAGCGGTGGCGACGGCCGCAAATTCCGTGCGATTACGCGAACGTATTGCCGTTTTTCCGGAGCAGCCTGCTCCCGGGGCACTGGAGGCTTTGTTCGACCAGGCTGTGCTGGCCGATGCGCGCGGAGATACACTGGCGGAGTTCGCGCGCAGCTTGCGGCGTGGTTCGGTGGAGGCGGCCGAGGTTCCGGCGCGTTCCACGGCGGTGCAATTGCTGACGAATCACAAGGCAAAGGGGTTGGAATGGCAGGCGGTCATTCAGTTTGGTTTGTTTCTCAAGCCCAGTTTCCCTTCGTCGCAATACCCTCGCTGGCAGCCTTCGGCCATCGCTGGGACGCCGCTGAAATGTTTTTATGACAAAGCGCACGCCGCGGGTGGCACCGACGGCAACAATTTCTCAAACCGCGAGCATGACACTCGTCGCGCAGAATTTGAACGCCTGCTCTATGTTGCAATTACGCGCCCCCGACACACGCTCATCCTGATGGACGCCGCGGCGCTCGTGGAAAAATCCCCCACGGCCTCTCTGGCCGGAATTTTGGGAATTTTGAACGACGGCGCGGCCCGCGCGTGGTGGGAAAAACTGCCGGAGCTTTCAAAAAAATCCCCAAAAAAAGCAAAGGCATCGGCCAAAATCATCCCTGTCGCCGCTCTGTCTGTTTCTTGGTCGATACCGGAATGGTCCGCCGATGTATTTGCCGACATGGTTGCCCGCACTTCGCAATTCACTCGCCGCGTGCGGCCCAGCTCGCTCGCCCGGCATTCGGCGTTGGCGGGAGCCGAACGCGCCGAACCGGATTTATCCGCGCCGCCGGAATTTCCCGAAGAGCAACCCGCGCCCACCGCCGCAGTGGCGTACGGCAATTGGTGGCACGATTTGATGGAACACACCCCTTGGGCCGCCGGGCGCGAGACGTGGACGGCGTTTTGGGAAAAACACCTCGCGTCGGCACCGGAACCGGAGCGCGCGCGCGCGGAAACCGCGCTGCTGTTGCGCTCGCCGCTCGCCGTGCGGCTCGGTGAACCGGGCTTGGAATTTGCGGCCGAACTACCGTTCTTGTGGGCCGAACCCAATGGAGCGCGGGCTTTCGATGGTTGCGTGGACCTCGTTGTGTGGGACGCGAAAAATTCGCGCTGGCTGGTGGTGGATTGGAAGACCGACCGCGTGGAGGGCGGTGGCGAGGAGTTGCGCCGGCGCTATGCAGCGCAAATCGAGGTTTACGCGCGCGCTTTAACCGCGATGACGAACGCGCCCGCCGAGGCGTTTTTATACGGCACGCGCGCTGGCGAGCTCACACCGTTGACGGGCGGCTGAGCCGAAAGTTTTTCTTTCGCCAGAAATGCGCACCCAGCGCACCCAAGGCCGCCAGCCACGGCCAGGCCGCGGGTTCGGGCACGACATTCCAGCCGACGTCCTGCAAGCCAGCCATGTCGAGATCGGTAAAATACTTGCGCGTGCCGACCGTCAGGCTCGGATCCATGTCTGTTTCCTGCGCGGTGTTTGTCCCGAAAATATCGCTCGTGGTGCCCTGGGCCCAGTGGCTGAGGTCGGTCGAGAGCGCGACGGCCGTGCTGCCATTGAGCGCTTCGGCGTTCGCTCCGGTGAAGGTATTGCCGGAGACGAGGGCATTCCAGGAATCCGCGGTTCCGAAGCCGAGGACGTGGCCGAGTTCGTGCAAGGCCACGGAATAAAAATCATTTTGGCCCGCGGGCACGCTGTTGGTGGGCGGGTTGGCTTCCGGGTTGGAGGGGTCGAAATACCAGGTGGCCGTGCTGTTGAAAGCGACGGAGCCGCCCCATGGGCCGAAATCGGTCGGCGTGGTGGCCAGTGCGCCGGCTTGGCCGCGGCCACTCAATATGTCCACCCACGCTTGCGAACCGGAGCCGCCCGCGATGCCGCCGGGGCCACCCAGACCCAATTGGCCGCTGGGGAACGTGGTCGTGCCACCGACATAGACGGTGATGACATTGGCGGGGACAGTCAGATTGCTAAGTTTGATGTCGGCAGTGGAGTTGTTTGGGTCGGTGGGGTTGAACGCATCGGTTGTCCACGTATCGGTGGTGTTATCCGTGATGGACTGGGCGGCGGGGTCAATGGCCGTCAGATTGTCGGTGATGTGGTCCTGGAAAAAATCGGCGGCGTCGTTGAGGAGCGTCATGGCCTGGGGATTCGAGCCGAAGAAATTGCCCGAGTCAAAAGAGGTGTCGAACTGGATGATCAGGCCGCCCCGCGCAACCGGGGTTGCGGACAGGAATGCCAGAGCCAACGCCGCCATGCCCGCGAATATTTTTCCGCGCATAAAGCGGGTTTTTATAGGAACTTTTAAGCAGGCTCTCAAGAAAATTGCGTTCCAAAAAGTTTCAATCACGCGCAAAATTTCATTGCAAAAATGTGATTTTTCAGCAAGGGTCATGGGCGAGGGAATCGGTGGCGGATAATGTCGGCAGCGTTAGGTTTTTCCGCTGTGAAAGGGATTCGGCCCGGTGTGGCCGGTGCGCTCGACAAATTGCCGGCTCATCAGCAATAGATTTTCGCGCACGAGACTGCCCATCGAGGCGGCCTGCGCGAAGCGGGGGTCCTGGTGGTGCTCGGCCAGTTCCGTGCCGAGCTGCGCGACTTTTTCCGGCGTGGCCAGCGTGGTCACCTCCATGGCGGAGAGCAACTGGCTGATGCGCTCGCGCTCCGTCTCCGCGCGGCGGAAGATGAGGGCCTGTTCCTCGAACTGGTATTGCCGCGCGGTTTGTGAATTGAGCTGCTTCTGGCAGTAATCGACGAGCGGGCGGTTGTCCTTGAAAAATTGCGGGAGGTAAAAGCGCAGGCGGCCGTTGTAGGACTGCTGGTCAAAGTCCATCGCGCGGATGCGCACCTGCACGCCCTCGAAATCCGGCACGAGCACGACGACGAAGTTATACGCGCGCATGTCGCCGAGCAGGCGGACGAAGCAGCGCTCGTTGAACTTCACCAGCTCCTTCGCCAGGCGAACGGAGGAGACGTTGGGGTCCTGCAGCCAGCGGTGGATGAACACGTCACCGGGGATGCCCGCAATGTGCTCCTCGACAAGCGTTTCATTGCAGGTGAGAAAGTGCAGGCGGTTGGGCGAGAGCAGGTGTTCCAGCTCGAGGCCGTAGATGCGCGAGGCGTCGGCCTTCTTGACGTAGAAGTGGTCGAAGTTGTCGTTGTACGGGTTGACGATGCGGATGCGAAACGGGTTGCTGTTGCCGAAAGTGCAATAGTCAATGCGGTCCACAATCAGGTAATCCATGACGGAGAGGGTGCCCTCGGCCTGCATGAGCGCGTAAATTTCCTTGAGGCCGTGGTGCAGGGCGTGCATCTGCTCGCGCGGGTAGATGACGGATTCCCAGAGGGTGTCGCGCCCGGCGGAGTCGTGCAGCGGCGCGGCCTCGGAGAAGGCGGTCAGGTCCTTGTAAGTGACGGGGAGCTCGGCCTCGCGGCCCCAGCGGACGAGGTATTCGCGCAACGGCGCGCCCACCGCGTAGGCGGGCTTCTTCGCCGTTTGGAGGATGGACAGCGCGTCATCGGCCATGGGGGAAATTTAGCAGGCGGCGGGGTGAAGGGGAAGGAGCAAAGGAAGGGTGGGGAAGGCACCCCGCAAGCGGGGCAACTCCCGGCGTAACTCCCGCGGCGGCAGCCGCTGGGTTAGCGCCTGGGTTGAGGCAAAGGGGGCGCCCTCCTACGCCTCTTCCTACGCGAAAGCTACGGAGGACACGAAGGCTACGGAGGGCAAGGAGCACCCGTCTTGTTAAAGGTGTTTGAATAGGTTTGAATCGCTTTGATCGGGTTTGAGCGGAGGGTTTTTTGACTGGCTCCAGACGAACCGATTTTTTTGAGGTAATTTGGTCGGATTAGGTGCGATTAGGTTGGATTAGGTCGGATTTGTGCAGGGTTGGCGGGGGTCTCGGGAGGCACGATTTGGCGCGATTTACCGGGGTTGAGGCAGGGTCGGACCTCTGGGCCGACCTAGCTAATTTTCCTGGAGGGACAGCCTTCGTGTTGTTCGCATTCGAGGTATTCATAAACCGGACGAAACGGAGGTCGTCCCTCCATGGCATCCCGCGCAGCTTACCTCAAAAGCACCCCTCCGCGCCAGCGATGCGTTGGCTGCGTTGGGTCGGTTGGTTGCGTTGGATGGGTTGGGGGGGGGGTTAAGCATTACCAGCCGTAAAGTTTGAAACCCGACCCATTTTCGCTCGGAGGACGGGAAGACATGGGAGCACATGGATCACCTACAACTACATTGATTACCTAGGAATACATTGGGTGGGGTCTTATTTTGGTGTTTTTCCATAGCTAATTTTCATTTTTGATGTAGCGAAAGTTCGCAATTGTTTACATATTAACGGCGAAAAATCGCTTGTCAGAGTGAAGGCATATATTCAATCTACAATGATCGGATTTCAGCCAAGCGATTTTTAGTCATTGATTATCAACATCTTATATGTTAAACTGCCAAAGTTGAAGCTCGCATTCCAGCGAGACCGTCAATGCCGGCGCCCCTTCAGAAAGCGATCCTTATAGCCATTGTGACATGTCGTAAAAGACAACATGTTCAAACATGGTTTCGATTGGAAAGAGCGTTAATTGTCAAATTTCGCGAAATCTATGGCGCCATTCCAGTTTGCAACTCGAAAGGTACGAAAATGACGCCACGTGGTGTTTGGGATCTTTTTAATGAAACAAGAATTCAAACAATCATCGAGGATCTATCCTGAAACTGATTCTATGAAACTGTTACTGCTTAGCCGTTGCGCCAATATTCAACATCACCGTTGAACTTGTGATGGCGCCTGAACCATTCGTCGCAACCAGAGTATATTTCCCAGCGTTGCTCGCTTGTGAGTTGCTCAAGGTCAATGTCGCGGTGGTGGCGCCGGAGATGCCGGGGCTGTCTTTAAGGGGGGCGCCGTTGAATTGCCATTGATACGAAGCTGCGGGGACGGCGGCGACGGTGGCGGTGAAGGTCGCGGTGGTTCCGGCGGCGACCGAAGCTGAAGCGGGTTGATTTAAAATAATCGGCGCGAGCGAAGGGGTCCAGCCGAGGACGAAAGTGGGGTTGCTGTAATCGGCAATGGTTTTGGCGTCGGATTCCATGGTGAGTTGCTTGGAGGCGGCGTGGCGGGCGCTGGTGTCGGCGGGTTTGCCGTCGCTGAGGTTGGTGCTGTGGTATTCCCAAAAGTGCATGTTCGAAGTGTCGCCGCCAATTGGCCCCCAGAGCGCGGGGTCGAGATTGCCGAGGACGCAGTTGATGAGCACGACTTCGGCGTTGGGATAGCCTTTGCCGTTGTTGCTGGGGGCGCGCGCAATCGTCGGGCCGGGTTCGCGGGTGGGCGTGAAGGTGGAATTCACAAACACGCAGCCGTGGCTGGCGGCGGTGTTGCGGATCCACATCATCGCGCCGCCGGACTGGATGAGGCAATGGTCGTAGAAGCCCGGCCCGCGGGTGAGAATCGTGTCCCCCGCGCCGACGATGGTGCAGTGGTCGAGGTAAACCGAGTCGTTGAGTTGAATCGCGTCGCCGGAGCCGACGACGTTGACATGGCTCAGGAGATTCTGCCCGCCGGCGACGAGGAGGCCCTCGGCCTGGCCGTATTCGGAAGTTTCGACGGAGAGGTTGATGAGCTGGATGCCGGTCGAATGGTCGGCGAAGAACGCGGCGCGGCGGGAGGGGAAAGTGCCGGGCCACTCATTGGTCAGGACGTTCGCGGGGTGGGGGTTGAAGGTTTCCTTGTTGGGGTAGCAGACGAGGACTTTGTTCCGGTCTTCGCCGAGGAAGGTAATGTTCGCCTTGTTGCGGAAATAGACGATTTCCTCGTAGGTGCCGTTTTTGATGAAAATTGTCACGCGCCTGGGGTTGTGGTCGGGGATAAAGTCCACTGCGCCCTGCACGGTGTTGAAGTCGCCTGAGCCGTCGCCGGCGACGACGAGGCGCGGGGCGTCTGCGGGCGGCGGCGATTTTTTGGTGGCGAAGGTCCAGCCCGTGTTGCCGGTAATGCCGGTGAAGGCGTTATCGGCGGTCGTCAGCACGCCGGGGTCAATCTGGACGTAGTAGGTTTTGTTGTAGTCGAGGAGATTGTTGTGCGGGTAGATGGTGGCGGTGTTGCCGTGGATGATGACGGGGTAGAAGTGGAAGCCGTCGGTAAAGCCGCCGATGATGGTGAGCTGGGAAGTGTCCGGCGTGGGGAACGCGTTGCCGGAGGGCGTGCCGGGCTTGGTGTTCGCGTTGGTGGCGTGGACGGTGGAGGAGTAATCGTAGGGAGTGGGCTGGTAGGTCGCGGTGACGCCGGTGGCGGCGCCGGGGACGGGGCCGGGCGGGATGCTCAGGTCCAGCGTGTCCACGAGCTTGTTGTTCGACGCATCGTAAATGCGAATCTGGCCGGAGTTGCCGAGGGTCGGCGGAGTGGCGAAGGTGAGGACGAGGTGCGTGTCCGGGTTGACGTTCGCGGCCTTGTCCGCCGGAAAGCGAACCGGCGCGGTTTGGGCGGAGAGCGAAGCAGCGAATGAAAGAGAAAGCGCCGCCAGCCAAACGGGGTAGTGTTTGTTCATACGGGCGAACTTAAGCCCGCCCCCACCGCCCGGCAATCTTGGAAAAGGCGGGTTGCTTTCAGGATAAATACTACTGGCTTTGCGTCGTTATCGGTGCTGGAGGTAAGGGCGGCGGGGGATAATTATTACCAGCTGTGCCGCGTGGGCCGCGCCCGCGCCCGAAGGTTGGACGCGTCTGAATAACCTCGTGCATGGGCTCCGGGTTGGCGAGCTGGCCGAGGAAGAGGATGCTGCCGGTGGTGTTGTCGCGAATGAGAAAGAGGAAAGGATGGTCGGCGCGGAAAATCGGCGGCGGGGGCGGTGACGGCCCGCGAGCAGCGCCGCCCGCGCCTACTCTGATCACCGTGGCGGCGGCAGCTTCCGTGCCCTTTTCGTCCACATCGAGGAACGTCTGGTGGATGACCAAACCGATGTAGAGGTCGCGGGCGTTGTCCATGCCGGAAAAATCGGCGCGGTTGGGGTCGTTGAGATATTTAATCGGGTCAACAAAGGCATTTTTGACGCCCATGGAGTCCAGGGTGGGAATCAGCGAATAGCGTTCAGCGAGTTTGAACTTGGGGAGGAAAACTTCGACGCGGTCGCGGCCGTCGAGTTTCCCAAGCCAGGTGGAGAGTTGGTCGGCGGTCAGGGATTTTTCCAACGCCGCCAGGCCGTCGGTGGTCCGGGGCAAAAGGACGATAAAGGAAAAAAGCTGGCCGTCAGGACCCATCGGGTTGCGGAACGTCCCGCTCCCTCTGCGGGCTCCACGGGGAGGAGGATTATTATCTGCGGGGGTGCCGAAGTAATTTAACGAAAGCATTTGGAAGGGAACGGCGGCGTCCTTAAAATCAGCGTAGCCCGCGAATTGGATTCCGCCTCCGAAAGTCATGTGCATCAACACGGCTGGCTTGGAACTGCCGTCGGCGAGGTGAAATTCGTCATTGAGGTTGTTATACGGCTGGAATGGAAACGCCCACGCGGCTTTGAAGTAGATGGCGTTGACGAGGACGAGGCGAGTGGAGTCGTCGAGGTCGCTGGGATGCAAGACGTCCTTGATTTTATCCTTGGTGTTTTCCGCGACCCAAGTATTGATTTGTCTGGCCGCATCGTCGGCGTGGGTCTTGAAGTCCACTGGAAACACCCCTGAGTCAAAATTGCTTTGCACGAGGTTCAGGAACTCGGGCAGCAATGGATGTTCGGGGTTTTGTTCGGGCCAGAGCGAATTGGCGACGTCGAGCTCGACTCCGCTTCTCGGCTGGGCTTCGGCCAGGGTTTTTTGCAAGGCGTTGAAATTGGCCGCCATCGCATCGGATGACAGGCCGGCGAGGTGCAGCGTCTTGGCCATCTGGGTGGCGGTTTCGTTGCGCGCGCCGGCCATCGTCATCGCGAGGGCGGTGGAAATGCTGTAGGGCGAAAAGAAGGTGTTCTCGTCGGGCTTCGGATTGAACTGATGGTAGAGGTCCAGCGCGAATTGATTGTTGTTCTTGGCCAAAGCCAGCGCCTCGGGCGAGGCGACGATGGGCGTGGGTGGCGTATAGGCTTGGGAAGGGGCGTAGGTATAGGGGCGTGTCGGGGCCGCCGATGGGAATGGCGGCGGAGGGGGTGGCGGAGGTGGGGTGTCCTGAGCGGTCGCCACGGATGCAGCGACGGAAAGAAGCAATGCGGGCAGCCAAAAGCGCCCGGACCAAACGCGAATGGGGGTATTCATATGGGGTAGGACGCGCGGACGGGGCGATTATTAGACGATTTTCCGCAGTTGGCCAGCCCCCAAAATATCCGCTTGGCGTTTTGCGCCAGTTTTGCGGTAATAGGGTCATGGCCGAAATTATCGAAATGCCCAAGCTCAGCGACACCATGACGGTCGGCACGCTCGTCAAATGGTTAAAGAAGGAAGGCGACAAGGTCGCGTCCGGCGACATGTTGTGCGAGGTGGAGACGGACAAGGCGACCATGGAGGTCGAGAACTTCGTCGCGGGCGTGATGCTCAAGCACTACGTGGCGGCGGGCGGGCAGGTCCCCGTGGGCGCGCCGATGTGCGCCATTGGCAAGGCGGGCGAGGCGGTTCCGGCTGCGCCGACGATTGCCCCGAAGGCTGCACCCGCGCCGGCGAAACCAGCGACGGCTGCTCCAGCTCCGACAAAACCAGTTCCTGCTCCCGCGGCCAAACCAGCGGCGGCACCTGCGCCGGTTGCACAGGCTGTATCTCAAAATTTGAAATCTGAAACACCTGGCGAGCCCTCCTTCGCTAAAGCTACGGAGGGCACGCGCATTAAAGCTTCCCCGCTGGCGAAAAAACTCGCCGCGGAAAAAGGCGTGACGCTTACCGGTGTGCAAGGAAGCGGACCGGGTGGGCGGATTGTGCGTGCGGATGTTCTTTCGGCTGCCGGCAAACCGGCGGCAGCAGGGGCTTCGTCGGCGTCGGCCTCTTCGGTCGCTTCCCTGACTGGGCCGATTGGTGCGGACGAGGCGGTGGCCGTCTCGAATATGCGCGCGACCATTGCGCGGCGTCTGCTCGAATCGACCAACGGTATTCCACATTTCTACGTTGAAATCGAAGTGGACGCCGGGCCGCTGGCCGATATGCGCGAGGGACTGAACGCCGCGCTGGGCGACCTTGCGCCGGAAAAAGGCGGCGGCAAATTCACCGTCAACGATTTCATTTTGAAGGCCTCGGTCGAAGCGCTGCGCCGCGTGCCAGCGGTGAACAGTTCGTGGATGGGCGAGACGATTCAGCGCCATGGCAGCGTGCATCTCGCCTTTGGCGTCGCCATTGAGGACGGCCTGCTCACGCCCGTCATCCGCGACGCGGACAGCAAGAGCCTGCGGCAAATTTCTGCCGAGGCGAAGGCGCTTATCGCCAAGGCCCGGGCAAAAAAACTCACGCCTGCGGAAATGTCCGGCTCGACCTTCACGGTGACGAACCTCGGCATGTTCGGGGTCACGGGCTTTTACGGCATCATCAACCCGCCGAATGCGGGGATTCTCTCCGTCGGCGCGACGCTAACGAAGCCGGTGGTGGACGCGCGCGGGCAAATTGTCGCCGGCCGGCGCATGGCGCTGGGGATTTCCGGCGACCACCGGGTGATAGACGGCGCGATTGCCGCGCAATTCCTCGCCGCGCTCAAGACCGTCCTGGAAACTCCGGCACTGCTATTGTTGGGTTGAGGCAGCCTGGCCAGACTACCTTCTGGTGGACGTCGCTGATAGTGGCGCGCTGATGGTCTTCTCCAGTTTCGCCATGTCCACGTCGAGGATCTCGTTCACGGCTGGCTTGAGGATGTCGCGCGCCGTCTGCACGGTTTTCTTCGCCCCCGGCTGGTCGCCGGAATAATAGAGCGCCGTCGCGAGCGGCTCGACGATGCGGTAATACAAGTTTCCGCCCGCGTTGCGACCGAGTGACACCGCCTGTAATTGGAACTCGCGCATGGCACCGGTGAGGTCGTGGTTATTGATCATGGCGCCGATTTTTTCGGCTTCGGCATTCAAGGCGAGGTCGGTGCGATCGAATTCGTTCTGACTGACGATTTGGCGTTGGAGGGTATTGACCGTGGCGTGGTCGCCGGACTCATTCGCGAGTTCCATGAGCGCCGTCTGCCAGGCGACCTTCAAGTCGGGGTCATTGCTGAATTGGCGGATGGCGGCTTCGTAGTGGGTGCGCGACGCGGGGTAACTGGCGCCGGTGTTTCGCAGAAAATCCGCCTTGGCGTCCCAGGCTTCGCTGTGGCGCGGGCACGCGGTAATGGCGTTGTCGAGGGCTTTGGCCTGATGAACTTTGTCGCCGAGGCTGCTGAACACATCGGCCATGACGAGGTCGGCACGGGAAGCCGTATAGCTGGGCTGTTGGTGAAAGGCGTCGGCGAGGTAGGCCAATTCATGGTCGGTGATGTAGTCCCAGGTCTGCGGGTCGAAGGCTTTGCCAGTGAGGATGCCCATGCTTGCATAACGACCGCAATCCATCGCCCACTGGTCCGGCGCCTTGAGGTAGCCAAACCACGCATGGCCGCCGTCCTTCGTCTGGCCGTCAAAGAACAATGTGGGCAGACCCACGGCCTTGCCGCAGACGAAAGCAAAATAGGCCTGGTCCACACAGATGCCGCCGTAGCGCAGGATGTTTTCCAGCGTGTAGGGACCCTTGTCCCAATTGACCACGTTGTTGACGAGGCGGTGCGTGTCGTAGGCGATGTCGCCGAAGGTCCTCGCAAATTCCGGGCGCGCATGCGGGGTGTTGTTTTGAGCCCAGAGCAGTTCGGAGTCATCGAGCGGTGCGTCCACGACGAACTTGAGTTGCTCGGGTGGCAACTGGCGCAAGTCGGTCAGCAGCACATCGGATTCGTTGCTTTTGATCCAGAAGGCGAACCGGTCGGCGACGCGCTCATTCCTTTTAGGGACGAGATTCGGCGCGACCTGGTGGTGAGGCCAGGCGGTTGGGAAATTCTGGTCGTAAACGACCGCCAGCGCGATGGCGAGCGCGGCATACTCGCGGAATTTTTTTGGCTGGGCCTGCTGCATCGTGGCGAGATTGCGCAGAACCTGCGGGGTGTAGTCCTTGGGCGAGAGGGCGTCGAAGAACATTTGCAGAAACGACGTATCGGCGGTCCAGGCGTGTTTAGCGTCGACGGGCAGTAATTCGGCAAGAGGCTGTGTAGTGGGGTTCGGCACATTTGCGGGGATGAGCCGGTGCAGGAGCGGGAGAAAGTCCGCGCCGTTCAATGATTGCAAGATCAGTTCAGGCGAAGTGGTTTTATAAGATGCCGGTGGCTGGTAGCCCGGCGGCATTACGCTAATCAGGTAGATGCCATTCTCATTGCGGGGGCCGGGCAGCAGTCTTGGGCCAAGGAAGCGCTGGGCTTCGGCCTTTTCGTCCCGGGCGAGCAAATCGCACCATTGCCAGAGCAACAACCACGAGCGAAAAGTGGTATTGCCGGTCGAGCCAGAGTGGTAGTTTTTCGCCAGCGCCGCGGCCAGGGTCTCGCGCGAATTGACCCAACCGTTATTCGCGATGGCTGCACTGTCTGTGGCCGTGGGGGCTTTGGCCGGGTTGGGCCAGCCCGTCGGCAGCGCCGCCAGCGCACAAAGGGGGGTAGCCAGCAACACCGCGACAAAGCCAAAAATCCGGCGCATAAGCACAAGTATGATGTCTCACGACATTGAGACAACGGCAAAAAGGCCACTGTCCCGATGAGGCGGGAATCGCGCCCCTAGCTTGACCGCGCGGCCCGCGCCGCCCATGCTGCGCGGCAGAACATGGAGGCCACCGCCAACATCCCGACACCACCCGCCAACGGCACGGCCCGCGAACAGGTCAAGCAGGACACTGACCTGCATATCCTGAGCGGGTGGATTGCGCCGGGCAGCCGCGTGCTCGATTTGGGCTGTGGGCGAGGGCAGCTGCTCGAGCATTTGCTCCACGCCAAACAGGCCAGGGTGGTCGGCGTGGACAGTGATTTGCACTCCGTTATCGGCTGTGTCGAACGCGGAGTGCCGGCTTACCAGGGCGACATTCTGGAGGTGCTGAATTTTTATCCCGAGGACTCGTTCGACTGGGTGGTGTGCTCACGCACGGTGCAGGAGCTGGCGCAGCCGTCACCGGTGCTCGAACGCGCGTTGGTGGTCGGGCGCCATGTTGCCGTCGGGTTCGTCAACCACGGGTTCTGGCTGAACCGGTGGAATATGTTCTGGCGCGGTCACCGTGTGCGCAACGAGGTCTATCCGGAGCCGTGGTATGAGAGCCGCCCGAGCAACCCGGTGGCGGTGGGCGATTTCGAGGATTTCTGTGCGGCGGCAGGCGCACAGGTCACCCGGCGCGCATTTTTGGCGGGCGACTGGCGCACGCCTTGCCACTTCTGGCCAAAGCTGCTGGCCGGCTACGCGCTGTATGAATTCAGCCGGAAGAGCTAAACAAGCAGGGAAATTGGAGCTGGAGGGAAAGTGTTCCAGTGAGCAGACAAAAATTAATTCCGTGCTTTCTTTCCGCACTTTGGGCACACACCGTAAAACTGGAGTTCGTGGTCCACATTCTTGAAGCCGGTGCTTCGGCTGACCTCGCGTTCGAGTTTTTGCGCCGGGCAGGCCATGTCCAGCAGCGCGACATCACCGCATTCGCGGCAGACGACATAATCATGGTGGTGGCCGCGGCGGAGGGTATAATGCGCGGCGCGCTCGTGCAGGCCGATGCGACGCACCAAGCCCTTGGTTTCCAGTCGTTGCAACAGGCGGTAAAGGGTCGCCGGGTCGCAATCATCGCGAATACTACGGGTGGTGGACAACTCGCGGATGCTCACGGGCGCGGTCTGACGCTGCAGGACTTCCAACACGCGGAGCAACAAATGGGTGCGGCGCAAGCCGGCGGCGCGGCAGGCGGCCAGCAGTTCGTCAAGCGGTTCCTCCGCGCAGATTTTGCAGCTGTTTGCGGAGTGATGATGGTTGCGCGCCATGGCTTACCCTAACATAACCATCCAGTTGGCAAAGGGAAAAAGCAACCGATCAAGCCGTTGGCCACAGCGCAGAGGACTTGAAGAGCGGGGGTCATCCACCTCGTGGGGTGGTGGAGCGTGGGCCATTGGGATTGGGCTGGCCCCGTCCGCCACCGCCGCGCGCACCGCCGGGGCGGGGAAAGGCCCAGCGCTCGTTTTTGCTGATGCTTGGATCTGAAATAAATTCCTGCAACAGGTTTTCCTGATCGTCATACACGCGAATCCAGATGCCGGTAAGTTTGTCCGTGGTAACGGCGGAGGCGCCGTTGTCCCAGAAATAATTACCGGCCCAGCGGGATTCCTGCATGGGGAATTTATCCGTGGAAAAACTTTTTTCCTCCTCGCCGGAACATTTGTCCATGTCGAAAGTGCCGGTGGTGCGCTGCGGGGTAAAGTCATCCGGCGGCAACTTCCCGGCGTTAGCGCTTTGTTTAAAAATGATGTAACGGAAGTGCAGCCCGGACCAATTCACAAAAGTGAGATTTTTCGCTTGCACCTTGTAATATGCCGTCCAGGTCGAGGTGGAGCGGTGATTCGCGTCATTGACGCTGGTGGTAATGGGATCCGGGATGGATGTGACCCGAAATTCGAAGGCACCCTTGCCGTGGTCCGCGGCATTCTTGGCCGCCCAGAGCTGGATGTAGATTTGGTCATCCTTGTTGAAAACGGATATTTTCGGGTGGAAAACCTGCCCGTCTTCGCGCTTCAAAGCCACCTCATCACTTGTAACTGCGGTAATCTGGGCCTTGAATGATTGGCCGCTGTCGTTGGTGAAGAGGTGCAGTTCTGGCGCGGCCGCGGCGGCACCCATGACTGTTCCCCACGGGGCGAAGCTCAAAGCGGCCACAATCAGCAGAATGGCCATCAAGGACATCCGGCCGGCTTGGCGGCGGAATCGACGGGGTAATTTTCCGCGCATGGTCTTATATATGAGGCCCGGTCATTTTCCCGTAAAGCAAATAATGACCTCTTAGCTGCCGCGCTGCCCGCCGGAAGAAGAATTGAGATTGGACGGATTGAGCGCCCCGTTTCTCAGCCCGCGTGTCGTACGGGCGGGGGTGGCCCTGTTGGCTTGGCCGGTAGCCATGGTCCAAGCGTCGTCCCAGCGTTGTTGTTTCGTCAAAGTTGGTTCGGAGCACCATTCTTGAACAACATAGTTGTTACTGTCATAAACCCGGACCCAGAGCGCGAGCAGCTTGTCGGTTTCCGCGTGGGCGGAGGGGGCCGCGGGAAAGTAGCCACCGGCATTGGCCAGCAGCTGCTGCATATCAAGGGGATCGGTGAGGAAAGTAGTGTCGGTGCCGACGGGGGCTTGGTCGAGATTATGAGTCTGGCCGAAAAGCAGGATGGAGCTTTCGCCTGCGCGGGGCGCATCGGGCAGCAGCAGCACCTTGAACACGATGACGCGCACCCGTAGATCCGTCAGCGCCAGCATGGTTTGGTTTTTCAGCGTTACTTTGTAGGATTCACGCCAGTTCAACTGCGTCCCGCCCGCGATTTTGGCCGAGGCGGTGGCGGTGGTCTGAGACTGGGCGGAAAACTTGAAGATAACGTCACCGTGCGCGGCATATTGCTTGAGCACAGTTTCGACAATATAAGTTTGGTCGGCCTTGCTCAAAGTGGCCAGTGGCGCCTCGAAGGTGTTGCCATCATCGCGTTTGAGGCGAACCGTGGTGCCGAGGAGGCTCAGCACCTGGGCTTTCAGGGTGCGGCCCTGGGTGTCGGTAAAGGTGTGCAGGTCGGGTTCGGGAGAAGCGTTTTTAGTCGTCGTTGCGGGGGGCGCGAGCGGCACTGGGGCGTCAGCCCCGTCCAGACTCGCGAGCGTGAGCAACAAGACAAATCCCAAGCCCACCGTCCGCCAACAGAGATTACGGGTTGCGCTCAAGCTGGAGGAAGCTGGCTGGCGCATGAGGCTCATGGTGGCCTTTCAACTTCTTTCAGTAAAGGCGGAAACGCCAGCTTGCCGTCGTGTTTTGTCTCCACCCTGACCCGTCATTGCCTTAGTCGATGGTGGGTGAGTAAATGGAATTCACTTGCGCAACATTTCACCACCACATTGCTGGCGACCGACAATTCCTTGACTATGACTTACCCGGCTTAACGGGTGGGCGGTGTGCGGACGAAGCATCAGAATCACCCGATGTGCCGGGCGTCGCGAAGATTTGGGAAAGTTCCGACGATTTCGGGCTGGAGTGTTCCCGCGCCCAGCGCCGGATAAAGGCTTGGTCTTCCGGGCCAAAAACATCGATTTTCACTTTGAACGGCTCGCCGTCACCGTGCTGCAAAAAAACATTTGGCTCGATGACGCGAGCGATGGAGGCTTCCACTGTGCGGCCTTCACCATCCCTAAAAGTGTGCGAAGTGGACGGAGCAGATTCAGCGGCAAAAAGGGATGAAGCCAAGCCCAAGCTAAAGACCAAGGCCAAAGCGGATCGACGCAATATTGCCCCAAGCGCATACAAAATATGCGCAACCAGCTTGCGGCTGGTGCTGACAAAAAACGGGGCGTTCATAGGGGAAGGCGTGCGCATGGTGCTCCATGCGCAAAAAGTTGTCAATACATCATCTCGCTAGGGTGCGTTAGCACTTGTAAGAAGGATGGTTGAAGGACATCCCAAGAGTATCCCACTTAATGGGTTCGATATCAATACAGATTTTACCTGAATTGCAGGAGCTTGCTTTTCGAGCGGAAACGTGATTCACTCACCCTTTCCGCGTCTGTTGGTCTGCACTGGGCGCCAAGCGGTTGCTTGGTCGTAACATCATCAGTACCAACAACTAATGGAAAGTTCGCACATCATGAAAACCGCCGCCAAGGCCAAGCCCATCGTGTCCTTCCCGCCTCAAGATGAGGTGGGAACCGAAATGCGCGGGGCTGATGTCGTCGTTCGATGCCTTGAGCGCGAGGGCGTGGAGGTGGTTTTCGCCTATCCCGGTGGTGCTTCGATGGAGCTGCACCAGGCGCTGACGCGCCCCACAAAAATCCGCACGATTCTGCCGCGCTTTGAGCAGGGTGGCGGCTTTATGGCCCATGGTTATGCCCGGGCCACCGGTAAAGTTGGCGTGTGCATGGCCACCAGCGGCCCCGGCGCCACCAACCTTGTCACCTGCATCGCGGATGCCTACATGGACTCCATTCCCTTGGTCGCCATCACCGGTCAGGTGTTCCAGCAGTTCATTGGCAAGAGCGCCTTTCAGGAAACCGACTTTTTCGGGATGACTCTCCCGATCACGAAGCACAGCTATCTGGTGCTCAAGGCGGAGGATTTGCCGCGCGTGTTCAAGGAGGCCTTTCACATCGCCTCGACCGGCCGCCCCGGCCCGGTGGTGATTGATATTCCGAAGGACGTGCAGCAGAAAATTTTCAAGCCCGTCTTTCCTGCCACGGTGAATATCGCCGGTTATCCGGACGCGCCTGAAGCGACCGACGCGGAACTGAATTTGGTGCTCGATTTGATTGCCAAGGCGAAAAAGCCCGTCCTGTACATTGGCGGGGGCATCCTCAGCGCCAATGCCAGCACGGAATTGCGCAAGTTTGCGGAGTTGACCGGGATTCCGGTGGCCTCGACTTTGATGGGGCTCGGCGCATTCCCGGCGGAGCACCCACAGAGCCTTTACTGGTTTGGCATGCACGGTACCGTGGCGGGCAATTGGGCGGTGTGCGAAAGCGACCTGCTCATCACCGCGGGTGCGCGCTTTGACGACCGCATCACTGGTGTGGTGTCCAAATTCGCGCCCAAGGCGACGATCGTTCACTTCGACATTGATCGTGCTGAGCACAACAAAAACAAGTTTGCGCACCATCCCATCGCTTCCGACATCAAGTATGCGCTGAAGCGCCTCAACGAATTGATCAAGGAGACGAAATGGAAGCGCCCCGACCTCACCGCCTGGCTCAAGGATATCGCCGGTTGGAAAAAACAGCATCCCTTCCCCTTCAACTACGCGAAGAATTCGGAGTATATTCTGCCGCAGGAGGCCATCGAGGTGCTTTACGAGGAGACCAAGGGCGAGGCGCTCATCACCACCGGCGTGGGCCAGCACCAGATGTGGACCCCGCAGTATTATTTGTTTAAGGAGCCGCGCACGTTCATCAGTTCACTCGGCCTGGGCACGATGGGTTTTGGCTTTCCTGCCGCTTTGGGCGCAAAGGTGGCCCGGCCCGACAAACAGGTGGTGGATGTGGACGGAGACGGCTCATTTCTGATGAACATTCAGGAGCTGGCCACGGCCAAGATCGAAAAAATCAACGCCAAGTGTCTCCTCCTGAATAACCAGCACCTCGGCATGGTGGTGCAGTGGGAAGACAACTTTTACGCGGGCACGCGCGGCCACACGATTTTGTGCGACCCGGCGAATATTGGCAGCCCCAAGAACCCCGGCGGCATCTATCCTGACTTCGTGAAAATTGCGGAAGGCTTTGGCGTGAAGGCCCGGCGCATCCTGAAACGTGAAGACCTGCGCGACGGCATCCGCGAAATGCTCGCCCATAACGGACCTTACGTCCTCGACGTCATTGTCCCTTACTCCGAGCACGTGCTGCCGTTCATCCCCCAAGGCAAATCCGCGATGGAGATTATCACCGAGCGGGTGAAGTAAAACGGGCATGGCGTTATCCGTTTGCCAAGCGGCGCGGCGTGGGCATTTTTAAGGGATGATTCCGAAGCTGCTGCGTTTTGCGCCGATTTACCAGGAGCGCGTCTGGGGTGGGCGCGCGCTGGCGGATGCGCTGGGGCGCGAATTGCCTGCGGGCCGTCCGATTGGCGAGAGTTGGGAAATTGTGGATCGGCCCGAGGCACAGTCATGCGTGTCAGGTGGGCCATGGCATGGGCGAACACTGCGGGAGTTGCTCGAACGGGAAACGGCGGGGGTGATGGGGCCGCGCTGGAAGACGAGCAGACCTTTTCCAATTCTCGTGAAGTGGCTCGATGCCCGTGAACGACTGTCGCTGCAAGTGCATCCGCCGGAGTCGGTGGCAAAAAAATTGGGCGGCGAGCCGAAGACGGAGAATTGGTATGTGGCCGAGGCGGCACCGGGCGGGGCGCTCATCGCCGGGCTAAAGCGCGGGGTCACGCGGGAAAAATTTGAATCCGCGTTGCGCGAGCAGAAACTGGAACCGCTGGTGCATCGCTTTCCAGTGCGGCGGGGCGAGAGTCTGTTTGTGCCGAGTGGACGTTTGCACGCGATTGACGCGGGGTTGCTGATTTTAGAAATTCAGGAAAATTCCGACACGACGTATCGCGTTTACGATTGGGGCCGGGTGGGGCTGGACGGCAAACCGCGCAAACTGCACGTGGCGGAATCGCTCCAGTGCATCGATTTTTCCGATATCGAGCCAGCAGCCATCCCAGCAGGCAAAAGGGGGGCGGAGCTGACCGAGTGCCCACATTTCAAAATCCGCCGTGTGCCGCTGGCTAAAGGCGTGGAATTAAAATTCGCCGCCAACGATCAGCCGAGGATTATTTCCGTCGCCGAAGGCTGTCTCACCACCGACGATCCCGCGCATTCCGAACTCGAACGCGGGGCGAATGTGTTGGTACCGTTTGCGAGTGCAGTATGCTTCAGTGCGAGGGAGCCAGCTATCCTTTTGGTGACAGAGGATTTTACGGATTAGTGCAAAAATCGACTGTTTGGAGAGTTGAATTTCGCTGAAAATTCTCCAAATCACTATTGATTTTTGGAATCATTCCAATTAAGTTAGTTAGTCCGGAGGCTTTGGACCAGGCTTTTGGGTCAAACAGTCATGAAACTAACCACAACCGCCAAACGCGCCCTCGGCGAGGCCTTGGGCCAGGCCAAGCAGCGCTCCACGCGCCAGCGCGAGCATGTGTTTGCCGTGCTCTTGGACAAGCGCGACCACCCGACCGCGGACGAGGTTTACGCCCGAGCGCGCTCAACCATGCCATCCATTTCTCTAGCCACGGTTTATAACTGCCTGGAAACATTGGTGGGATGTGGGTTGGTGCGGCAGGTGAATATCGAACGCGAGCCGTCGCGTTATTGTCCGAATCTGCATGAACATGCGCACTTCCACGATGTACGCAGCGGCCGGGTGCTGGACATTGACGTGCCGACAGATTTGATGACGGGCCTAAAGCGCCTGTTGCCTGTTGGTTACGAAGCCGAGCACATCGAGCTTTCCTTCCGCGGCAAAGCACCGGCGCACAAAGGATAAATATTTCTCCGGCCTTATTTAATTATCATCTTTCCATGCCCTCCCTCGATATCCGCAACCTCTGCGTCAGCATCGGCGACAAACCGATTCTGAAAGATTTTTCCCTCTCCCTGCCCAAGGGCGAGGTCCACGCCATCATGGGGCCGAACGGCACCGGCAAGAGCACACTGGCTAAGGCATTGGCCGGGCATGAGGATTACACCATCACCGGCGGCGAGGTCTTCCTCGATGGCGAGCCGTTGCTGGGCCTCGAGCCGGATGCGCGCGCGAAGCTGGGCTTGTTCCTCGCCTTCCAATATCCGTGCGAAATTCCCGGCGTTTCGATCGCCAACTTTTTGCGCGCGGCGTCGCAGGCACGTCTGCCCGAGGGGCAGGAGGTAGCTGCTGTCGAATTTTACAAAAAGCTCCATGGGAAAATGGACGCGTTGAAGATGGACCGCAAATTTACGGCGCGGTCGCTGAACGAAGGCTTTTCGGGCGGCGAGCGCAAACGTTGTGAGATTTTGCAGATGATGATGCTCGAGCCCAAATATGCCATCATGGACGAGACGGACTCCGGCCTCGACATTGACGCGCTGAAAATCGTCTCGCAGGGCGTGAACCTGATGCGCGGGCCGGAACTCGGCGTGCTGGTCATCACCCACTACCAGCGCCTGCTCGATTACATCGTGCCGGACAAGGTGCACGTGATGTGGGACGGGCGCATTGTGAAGTCCGGCGGCAAGGAACTGGCCTTCGAGCTCGAAGCCAAAGGCTACGACTGGGTGAGCAAAGAGCTGGCTCCCTCTGCGAAAAACTAGGAACTAACCCCCCAAAAACTTTTTTATGGACCAAGCCACCCAACTGGAAATTGACCGCGAGAAAGGCAATTTCCGCTATGAGACCGACTACGCGTTTGACGCCGGCGTGGGCCTGCGCCCCGAGACGATTGACTATATCGCCGAGGTAAAAGGCGAAGCGCCGTGGGTGCGTGAGTTCCGTCACAAGGCGCTCAAGGTTTTCGAGTCAAAGCCCATGCCCACGCATTGGGCCACAAAGGACCTGGAGGCGATTGATTTCAGCAAAATCCGCTACTACCTCTCACAGGGCCAGAAGCCCAGCCGTACTTGGGACGACGTTCCGGCGGACATTAAAAAGACTTTCGAGCGTTTGGGCATTCCCGAGCAGGAGCGCAAGTTCCTCGCGGGCGTGGAAGCGCAGTTTGACAGCGAGGCCGCGTATTCGCGCATGAAGGAAGGCTTGAGCAAACTCGGCGTGATTTTTGTCGGTCCGACCGAGGGTCTCAAAGAGCACGAGGAAATTTTCCGGCCGTGGTTCGGCAAGGTGATTCCGACGGGCGACAACAAGTTCTCGGCGCTTAACAGCGCGGTCTTTTCCGGCGGTTCATTCATTTATGTGCCCAAGGGCGTGAAGGTGAAACAGCCGCTGCAGGCCTATTTCCGCATCAATGCGGAAAACTTTGGTCAGTTCGAGCGCACGCTCATCATCGCCGACGAGGGCGCAGAGGTGACGTATATGGAAGGCTGCACGGCGCCAAAGTTTGAGACGGCGACGTTGCACTCGGCGGTGGTCGAGTTAATTGCGCTCAAAGGCGCGAAAATCCAGTACATCACCGTGCAAAACTGGTCGAACAATGTGTTCAACCTGGTGACCAAGCGCGGACTCGCACACGAGGAATCGGAAATCCGCTGGATTGACTGCAACATTGGTTCGCGCCTGACGATGAAATACCCGGGAGTAATCCTGAAAGGCCGGCGTGCGCGCGGCGAGGTGCTCTCAATCGCTCTCGCGAATGATGGTCAGCATCAGGACACGGGCGCAAAGATGATTCACGCCGCCGACGAGACGACGTCGAACATTGTCGCGAAGTCCATTTCCGTCGGCAAAGGTCGCTCGACGTATCGCGGCCTGGTGCAAATTCCGAAGCATTTGAAGAATTGCAAGAACAACACCGAGTGCGACGCGCTGCTCATCAACGCGAACTCGCGCACGGACACGTATCCGGCCATCACGGTGCGCGGCGAGGGCAACTCAGTGCAGCACGAGGCCAGTGTGTCGAAGGTCAGCGCCGAGCAGATTTTCTATATGCGCAGCCGAGGGTTGAGCGAGGCGGCGGCGATGAGTCTTTCGGTCAACGGCTTTATCAACGACCTCGTGCGCGAATTCCCGATGGAATACAGCGTGGAACTGAAGCGGCTCATCGAACTCGAAATGGAAGGGTCGGTCGGATGAGCGTCACTCTTGCAGAAACTCTCGCTCCCGTGGCCGCCACTTCACCTGCGCTCGAAGCTGTCTTTGAGGCTGAGCTGGCCCAGTCGCGCGAGCCGGAATGGCTTGTTAACCTTCGCCGCGAGGCTTGGGTGCGTGCCAACCACGGCGGAAAAATTTCCGAAAACGGCATTGCCGTGGACAAAAAGGACGAGCGCTGGCGTTTTTCCGGCCATAAGGGGTGGAGCCTGGAGGACGCGACGCGTTCGAAAAATAAATTTGCCGGGAAGCTGCCGGACATTTTTGCGGATGGCCACCCGTTGGCGTGCGCCGGACAACTGACCTACGCGGACGATATTTTGACGGCGCAAACGCCGATATCGGCGGACTTGGCGCGCCAGGGCGTGATTTTCCTGCCGCTGGCTGAAGCCATCGCGAAACATCCGGAATTGGTGCGCGAGCACTTGTTTAAGCACGACCGCGCACTTGGCGGGGTCAAATTCCTTGCGCTGCATCAGGCCTATACGCGCGCTGGAGCGTTTTTGTATGTGCCGGACAATGTGGAGGTGCCGGCGACATTCTTTGTTGCCCACTGGGCAGCGTCACCCGGCGCGGCGTTGTTCCCGCACACGGTTATCATCGCGGGGGCGAACGCGACCGTGAACTTCCTCGATTATTTTGGTTCAACTGATGAAACCAGCGAAGCGTGGGTGGCGGGAGCGGCGACGGTCATCACCGGGCCGGGCGCGCGGGTTTTCCGCAAGAGCGTGCAGAATTTGAACGGTCGCTCTCTGGCCTACCACTGCGATACGGCAATTTGCGGGCGCGACGCCGACGTGCGCAACATCTCCGTGCATCTCGGCGGGGAACGCGCGCGTTACGAGAGCTATTCGAAGCTCAACGGCCCGGGTGCGAACCTGGAACTCTGCGCGCTCACCATCGCCAGTGGCCGGCAGGAATTCGACCAGCGCACATTCCAGGACCACGCCGCGCCGCGCGCGAAGTCGAACCTGCTTTACAAGAACGCGCTGCTCGACGAGTCCCGCACGATTTTCGCCGGGATGATTCGTGTCGAGCCGGGCGCGGAGGAAACGGACGCCTACCAGCAAAACCGCAACCTGCTGCTCAATCCGGCGGCGGAAGCTGATTCGCTCCCCGGCCTTGAAATTCAGAACCAGAATGTCCGCTGCACGCACGGGGCGACGACCAGCCGCCTCGACCCGGAGGAATTATTTTATCTGCGTTCGCGCGGCCTGCCGAAAAATACCGCCTACCAGTTGCTCGTCTTCGGTTTCTTCGAGGAAGTCATCCAGCGGGTTGAAGATGAGGCGCTGGCGGAATTGTTGCGCAAGCTGGCGCGGGAAAAGTTTGGGAAGTGAACGCCGTCCATGTTTAACTATCGCAAGCCCATGTCACCCAGCGAACGCAGCCTGAGCCGCGACGTCACCGCGACGCTGGTGCCGGCGGGTGATTCCGTGAACCTGCCCGCAGGCACGAAGGTGACCATCACGCACCGGCTCGGCGGCAATTTCACCGTGGTGTGCGATTACGGCATGTTCCGCATCAACGGGGCGGACGCCGACGTGCTCGGCGAGGAAAAGCCCGGCGCGGCCCCGGCCTCCGAAGCTTCGCTACAAGGAGGCCAAGAAGGCCCTCCGGCCGAGCCGCTGTTATGGGAGGCGTTGAAAACCGTTTTTGATCCGGAAATTCCCGTCAACATCGTGGACCTTGGTTTGGTTTACGATTTGAAAATTAAAGAACTGGGTGAAAACCGCTACGGCGTGGAAATGCAGATGACGCTGACGGCGCCCGGTTGCGGCATGGGCCCGGCGATTGCGGAGGACGCGCGCGGGCGGCTGGCCGCCGTTCCTGGTGTTACCGAGGCGAAGGTGGACATCGTGTGGGACCCGCCGTGGTCGCAGGAAAGAATTTCCGAAGAGGGCAAGATGCAGTTGGGGCTGATTTAAATTCAGGGTTTTGAATGGTGAGGGTGCAGCGGGTTTGACGGGGTGGGGGATTTTGTGCACGCTTTGAGTATACCCCATGACAACAGCCACCCCTTCTTCCCCCCTTGCCACCTGCCCGTGTTGTGGCCGGCGCGATTTTTTAGTTAGCAGTTTTTCCGCGATGGCGGCGCTCATGCTCACGCGCACGCTGGGCCGCGCGGCGGATGCACTACCCGCGTTGACTGGAACTGCATTCAATTCCATCACCAATGCGATTCCCTTTGCTGCCACGCCGTTGCCGCTTTCCGCTGTGCGCCTCACGGGTGGGCCGCTCAAACGGGCGCAGGAACTCGGTCAGCAGAATCTGCTGCGGCTCGAGATGGATCGCCTGATGTATCGCTTTCGCGAACGCGCGGGGCTGACACCCAAGGCCGCAGACGGCTATGGCAGCTGGGAAGGCCCGGGCCGCCAGCTCACGGGCGCGATGGCAGGGCACTATCTTTCGGGAGTTAGCTATATGTATGCCGCCACGGGTGATGCCGAGTTTAAGCGCCGCGCCGATTACATGGTCAACGAATACAAGGAAGTGCAGGACAAGCATGGCGACGGCTATATCGGCGCGCTGATGGCTGGACTGCCGCCGGGCGCAGCGGTCACCGATGGCAAAATCCAAATCAACGGCAAGGATTACGAGGTCTATGGGCCGGCGGTGGACCGCAATCCGAACGCGGCCGCGCCTTCCAATGGCGTGGGCGTTCGACCGGCAATTGACGGCAAAGTCATGTTTCAAGAGCTTGTCCGTGGCAACATCAACGCCGGAGGCCGGGCCATCACCAACGCGTCCACCGGCGGCTTCGACCTCAACGGCATGTGGTCGCCGTGGTATGTGCAGCACAAATTATTCGCCGGCCTGCGCGACGCCTACCGGCAGACGGGCAACCGAACAGCGCTGGAAGTGTCCGTCAAATTCGCGGGATGGGTCGAGAGCATCGTCGGCGGCCTCAGCCCTGAGCAGCTCCAACTCATGCTGACGATTGAATTCGGTGGCATGAACGAATCGCTCGCCGATCTTTACGCCGACACGGGCGACGTTCGTTGGCTCAAGCTGTCGCAACGCTTCCACCACGACGCCATCGTCAATCCGCTGGCCAACGGGCGGGACATTCTCGGCGGAAAGCACGGCAACACCAATGTGCCCAAACTCCTCGGCGAACTCGCGCGCTACATCTACGCCGGAAGCCAGCCGGACGGCGATGCCGCGAAATTTTTCTGGCAGACGGTGGTGGACCACCACACTTTTGCCACCGGCGGCCACGGCTATGACGAAGCCTTTGGGCAGCCCGACAAACTGAGCGGCCAGGTGGACGGCACCGGCCAGCGCAGCGCCGACCTGCGCACGTGCGAATCGTGCAACGTGTATAACATGGTCAAAATTACGCGGCTGCTCTTTGCGCTGCAACCGGACAACAAATTTGCGGAATTCCACGAACGCGCGTTGTTTAATCACGTGCTCGGCTCCATCAGCTTCGATGACGGCCAGCTCTGCTACATGGTGCCGGTGAGCCAGGGCGTGACACACGAATACCAGGGCTTGTATGGCATGACGTGCTGCTGCGGCACCGGCCTCGAAAACCACGCCCTCCACGGCCACGGGCTTTATTACGCCAGTGCCGACAAGCTTTGGGTGAATATTTACGCGCCCTCGACAGCGCAGTGGAGGGAAAACGGTGTCAACCTCAGCGTAGACACCGGCGCGCCGGTCGGCGAGTCCGCCACGTTGAAATTCACGTCAGCGCCTGGAAAAGAATTCACGCTCGCGCTGCGCCGTCCATCGTGGGCGGGCGAAGGCTTTGCGGTGAAGGTGAATGGAGAGCTGGTGAAGGATATGCCTGGCGTAGGTGCTTATGCCGAGGTCAAGCGGGTGTGGAAAACCGGTGATACGGTTGAAGTCTCTTTGCCCAAGTCGTTGTATAAGGAGGCACTGCCCGATAATGCGAAGCGCGTGGCGCTCAAGTGGGGGCCACTGGTGCTTGCGGCGGATCTCGGCCCCGTTGTTGGCCGCGGTCGCCCGCAAGTCAATTATCCCTCTTTCCTTGCCCAGTCTGGCGAATCGGTCAGTCGCTGGCTCAAGCCGGCGTCGCTCTCCACGCCGAAATCCTTCGCGGATGATGTCACATTTCACGCGCAAGGTGTGGGCGGCGACAACAACGAAGTGGACTTCAAGCCGTTCTACCAACTTTCCGGGCGGCGTTACGGAATTTATTGGGATGTTTACACGCCCGAGGAATGGGCGCAAAGCGGCGGGGAGCTCGACCCTGAGACGCAGAAACGCCGCCGGCTCGAGGCTGCGACCGTCGCCTACGTGCAGCCGGGCCAGATGCAGCCGGAGCGCGATTACAACTTCCAGGGCGAGGATGTCACGGTCATCACCGGCGACACGCCCGGGCGCTGGGGCACGAAATGGTTTTCCTTCGACGTGCCGGTGGACTCCGCGCACCCGATGGTGCTGCTCGTCACCTACAATTCCGGTGACACCGCCGCGCGCACGTTCGATATTTTGGTGGACGGCAAGCTCGTGAAATCAGAAGCCACCGCGCCCGTCCAGCCTGCGCAGTTGCACGATGTCGAATACGCCATTCCCGCAAATCTGGTGCAGGGCAAGGAGAAGATCACCGTGCGCTTTCAGGCCACCGGGAGCAACGGGCTCGCCGCAGTTTACGGCCTGCGGATGATTCGCGGCGACGCGCAGCGGTAGGCGAAAGGACTATTTCCTTTTGCGCGCCCACGGCAGCCACGCGATAAAAAACCCCGCGGCGGCGATGAGGAGCATCCACACCAGGCGCAGGGGATATTCGCCCAGGCTGTCGAGCAGCGTTGGCGTGCTGGGCTTGGACGGACCGACGTAGCCGTAGTCCCAGCCGGTCAGGTTATCGAGTATCAGCAGCGTCGCGGCGTAAAAGAGGGAGATGACGTAGCTGCGCGCGCCGTCGGCGAAGATGGGCCGGAATTTTCCGACAGCGACATCATAAACCGCCGCCACCATGACCACCGCGTGCGCCGCCCAGAAGAGCCAGAAGTCCGGCGTGTCCGGCCCTTTTGACAGCACGGGCGTGATGAAGGCCTGGATGGTGAAAACACACGCCCAGAAATAGAGCATCCCCCGCAGCCAGTGCGCGTGCAGCAGCAGCGCGCCTGCGGCGACGAGCATGCCCATGTCGCAAAATTCCAACGGCAGACTCACGGGCCACTCGAAATTCCTGGGCTGCCACAACCACGCCAGGTAGGCCACGTAAACGGCGACGTTCAGCCAGCCCAGCACGCGGCGCAGGTCCGGCTCGCCTCGGCCTCGTTTTTGCAGTTGTTGGCCCATACCCGCCGCGAGCGCCATGCACGCGACACTGCCAAACACCATCCACAGATGCATGGAGGTAAATGGCCGAAACCCCGCCGCGTCCGCCAAAAACGCAGGGGCCAGCATCGGAAATGTCGGTGCCTCGGCCAGCATGAGCATAAACACAAACCAATGCCGAATCGGTGCGTCATTCAATAATTAACAACAAGCGACAACCTTAACTATATCCCCCATCTGCGCCCTTCCCGAAAAATGTCTCTTCCAACATCAGGCACAGGCAGTGATAAACCGGGAGGTGGAACTCCTGGATCTTAAAAGTTTCCTTTTCTGGGACGCGGATGCAGGTGTCGCATTTCGCCAAAAGTTTGCCGCCGGTGGCGCCGGTGAGGCCGATAACTTTCATCCCGCGCGCTTTTGCGGTGTCCGCCGCGTGCAAAACATTTTGCGAATTCCCGGAGGTCGTGATGGCGAGCAGCACGTCACCCGCGCGGCCGAGGCCCCAGGTGAGTTGCGCGTAAACGTATTTCGGGTCGCAATCGTTGCCGAAGGCACTGACGAGCGCGGTGAGTTGGGGCAGGGGAATGGCGGGTAGCGTGCCCTGCAAGTTTTTTGCCAAATCACCGCCAAGCTTCTTCGCATCCGCCGCGGGCAATGTCCGCGCATGGCCGAAGCCTTTGAGCAGCTCGCCCGCGATATGGTCCGAGTCCGCCGCGCTGCCACCATTGCCGCAGAGGAGGAGTTTACCACCCGAACGAAAACTGTCCTCGAGGGTTTTCGCCGCGGCGGCGATGTCACCCGCGCAGGCCGAAAGCGGAGGATAGCGCTGAATGAGGGTTTCGAGGCGGTGGTGCATGGGGCAAAGATTTATGCTTTGGACGTTTTGACTTCAATCACGTCGTGCGGCGAGGCTTCCTTCATCCCGGCGGCGGTGACGCGGGCGAAGTGGGCCTTGTCGCGCAGTTCATTGAGGTTGCGCGCGCCGAGGTAGCCGAGGCCGCTTTGCAGCCCGCCGAGCAGCGGCGAAAGCACGGCGTCGAGCGTCCCGGCGATTTCCTTGAGGGCCTCGATGCCTTCGGCAGCGACTTTCTGTTGCACGCCCGAAGGCGCAGATTTTTCGTGCCCGTAACGCGCGGCGGAGCCGGATTTCATGGCGCTGAGGCTGCCCATGCCGCGGTATTGTTTGTAGAATTTACCATCAATTTCGATGATTTCGCCCGGCGCTTCGCGGCAACCGGCGAGCAAGCCGCCCAGAATCACCGCATCAGCCTGAGTCAGGGCCTTGACGATGTCGCCGCTCTTGGTGATGCCGCCATCGGCAATAATGCGCACGCCGCGCCGCCGGGCTTCCTGCGCGCTGACGTAGAGGGCGGTGAGCTGCGGGATGCCCACACCGGCAACAATGCGCGTGGTGCAAATCGAGCCGGGCCCCTGGCCGATTTTAATGGCGTCCGCCCCGGCTTCGGCGAGGAACGCGACGCCTGCGGAACTGGTGACATTGCCGGCGATGAGGGTGAGGTTGGGAAATTCTTTGCGCAGCAATTTAACGCACTGGCCGACGCCGGTGGTGTGGCCATGCGCGGTGGAAATGGCCAGGGCATCCACGCCCGCCTGCACGAGCGCGGCGGCATGCTTGAGCATCCGGTCGCGGTCGAGTTCGCCCGCTTCGGTGCGCGGCGCGGAAATGGCCGCCCCGCAGACGAGGTGAAAATTTGCGTCGCGCGCGGGCTTCACATTGGCGCGGGCTTCCTCAGTGATGCGCTCAATGTCGCTCAAGGTAAACAGGCCGCGCAGGCGGTCTTTGTCATCTACCACGAGGAGCTTGTGGATGCCGAGATGCTCGGTGAAAAATTTGTCGGCGGCGGCAATGGGGTTTTTGCCAAGCTGTTTTTCCGTGAGCGTGTAAACTTCCGCGCGTGGGGTCATCGCCTCGGCGACTTTTTTCGCGCGATAGCGGTCTTTGACGACGCGGCCCGAGAGCAGGCCGACGAGCACGCCTTTTTCATCCACCACCGGGAACGTGCGGAAGGAAAACCGCTTGGCCTCGACGCGGCGGAGCACGTCTTCGATCGTTTGCTCGGGCGAAACGCGAATGGGATCCTGAATCAGGCCATGGACGTGGTATTTCACGCGCTCGACCTCGCGCACCTGTTCGGCCTCGCTCAGGTTGTAATGGATGAGGCCGAGGCCGCCGTTGAGCGCCATGCCGATGGCCATGGCCGACTCGGTGACGGTGTCCATGTCCGCCGAGATGATCGGCATGGGCAGGTGGAGCGATTCGCTGAGCGAAGTGTCGAGGCGCGTTTCGCGCGGGAGAACTTCGGAAAATTGCGTGGCGAGGGTGACGTCGTCGTAAGTCAGCGCGGTCGGAGCTTGGCCGGGGAAGAATTCGTCCGCCGGTTGATAGAACCGGGCGTCATCGTGGGCAGCTTCGCGGGATTTTTTGGGAGAGGCACTCATGGTGTTTGGCGCATGAGAAATGCGTTTCCCAGAGTCATTTAACGGTTCCCCCGCCCGGAGGCAAACCTCTTTTTTCAATCCACCCACGGCTCAGCGAACGCAAATTTCCCCACGTCGAACAGGCCGAGGTCGCTGAGCTTGAGCTGCGGGATGACAAGCAGCGCGAGGAAGGACAGGCACATATAGGGCGCTTTCAGCCCGCAGCCGTGTTCGCGGGCGAGTTTGGACAATTCCTGGTAGGCCGCGCCGGCGGTTTGGGCGTCTTCCGTGGTCATCAGCCCAGCGATGGGCAGCGGCAGGACTTTTTCGATGTCGCCCGCCGCAAAACTCAGGCCGCCGCCGTGTTTGATGACGGCGTTGACCGCGCAGGCCAGGTCCTTGTCGTTCGCGCCAACGGCGACGATATTGTGCGAGTCATGCGCGACGCTCGAAGCCAGCGCGCCGCTTTTCAGACCAAAATTGCGCACGAGTGCAACTGCGGGTGGTGCATCGCTGTAGCGATTCACGACGGTGAGCTTGAGCAAATCGCGCGCGGGGTCGCAATCCACATAGCCTGCGGGCGTCAGCTTGGGCTTCTCAATGGTCTGTCCGGTGACAATTTGGCCGTCTATCGCCTCGATGACCCGCAGGCGTTTTCCCGGTTGGGCATGAAGCGCGAATTGCGCCGGTTTTTTGGGTTTGGCGTTAAAAACATTCAGCGGCTTCACCGGGACGCGCGCGACGAGCGGTTTTCCATTTTGTGCGACCAATTTTCCATCCACCCAGGTGCGCTGCACCTTGAATTCGGTCAAATTGTTCAACTCCACCAAATCCGCGGGGTCGCCGGTTTGGAGCAGGCCAACGGGCAGGCCATAGTGGCGCACGGGGTTGAGCGTCGCTGCGCGGAGCGCGTCCATCATCGGCACGCCGTGGGCGACAGCGCGGCGCACGAGGGCGTCAATTTGCGAGACGAGCAATTCGTCGGGATGCTTGTCATCGCTGCACAGGCCGCAACGTTCCGGTTTTTCGAGCAGCAGCGGCCAAAGGGTTTCAAAATTGCGCGCGGCGGAGCCTTCGCGAATCCAGACCATCATGCCGAGTGCAGCGCGTTGGCGGGCTTCTTCGAGCGTGGTGCACTCGTGGTCCGTCTGGATGCCGGCAGCGGCATATTTTTTCAAGTCCTCGCCGAGCACGCCGGGTGAATGGCCGTCAATGCGTTTCCCGCGTTTTTTGGCCTCGGCGATGATGGCGTGCATTACCGGGTCGCCATGGATGACGGCGGGGAAGTTCATCACCTCGGCGAGGTAAAGGACTTCCGGCAGTTCGAGCAGCTCGCCAACTTCGCGTGGGCCGAAGCGTGCCCCGGCCGTCTCAAAGTTCGTCGCCGGCACGCACGATGGCGCGCCAAAAAAGATTTTGCATACGGCGCGCTTGGACTCGGCAATCATCCAGTGCACGCCGGGCAGGCCGAGCACGTTGGCGATTTCATGCGGGTCGCTCACGGTGGCGACGGTGCCGTGGGTGACGGCCACGCGGGCGAATTCGCTCGGCGGCAGCATCGAGCTTTCGACGTGGACGTGGGCGTCTACAAACCCCGGCGCAAACCAGGGCGCACCGGCTTTGGGCGGCCCTTGCTCGGTCACGCGCGTGATGCGTCCATCCGCGATTTCAACACTCCCCGCAAACATTTTGCCGGCGACAACATCCACGATGTTGCCCTGAAGGGTCTGTGGGATGGCCGGCGGGTTTGCCATGGCGGCAAAGGGACGTTCAGGGAAGCGTAACGGTCTGCGTGGCGCTTTGCGTGGCGGTCATATCAATTTTCAGATGCGCGCCACCGGCGTCAGCATCTCCGGCGCATTTCATGTCCATCTTCATGGATTGGTCGAAGGCGCCCTTGGCCATCGTGGGGAAAGTCCCGTTCAACTGCACGGTGCATTGGACGGGGAAGTTGTTCATCGGGGGTGGTAGTGGCAGCGTGGCGCCCAGCACGTTCAGAGTGCCGGAAACCTTCGCCACCTGGCCGCCGCCTTGCATGCTTTCAAGTTTCATCGAGCCATCAATGCCGGAGGCGCTGGGCAGCGATTCCTGCACATCCGCGAGCATGGACGGGTTTGGTGCCCAGGTTGCGCCCACCGCCACCGAATCGTTGGGCCCAAACATGATTTGGTCATTCTGGCCGTCGATGTCCGCCGGAATGGAGTCTTTCAATAATTTGGTGACAGCGAGGCTGAGTGGTTTGTCGCCCACGGTCAAAGTCTTGTCTTTTTTGCTGATTCTTTCGGCGATGATCTTGTCTCCCACATTGGGCAAGCCGGGAATAGCCGAACCGTTTTGGGTGGCCTTGAGCGCTTTCACGGTCACGGCCAGTTTCTTCGGCCCGCCTTCGGCAGTCACGGCGAGGACTTCACAATCGCCTTCGAGGTGAACGACGGCGGCTTGTTTCTGGTGCTGGACTTGCGGGGCCGGCATGCCGGGGGCGCTGATGGTTATGTCCATGTTCATGTCGCTCGTGATGTCGGAGACGAGGGCGAGCTTTTGGCCGACTTTGAGCGCCGGGCTTAAATTAACCTTATAGGTTTTCGCCGGGGCGGTGGAGGCCGCGGGCGCGGTTTGGGCGCGGGCGGGCGAGTTGACGGCGAGCAACAGCGCCGCAAAGGTGGTGACCAGGCAGGGGAGGCGGAGGGAGGGGTGCATAAAAGCGCGAAGCGTGCGGGCAATCGTCCGGACTGTCAACCGAGTATCACGGGCCATTTACTCGCAAAAATTGTCGCCGTGACCGGCAAATTACGCCTCGTCGCCGTCGTGGCCAATGGCCTCGACCGGGCAGCCTTCGAGGGCCTCCATGCACTTGTCAATGTCGGCCTGGGCCTCGGGCTGTTTATAGACGTAGGAATAGCCGCCGTCGTCGCTGCGCTTGAAGAAATCCGGCGCCGTTTCGCGGCACAAGTCGCAGTCAATGCACTGCTGGTCCACGTAGAATTTGCCGGCAATATTGTCGGCCCATTTGTCCTTGATGTCAGCCATGATGGAAGTAAAACGGAAATCATCGCCGAGGCGGGCCGCAAGGTCAAGCCTCGGAAGCGGGAAACGGGGAGTTTACTTGTCCTTGGCGGACTTATCCACGGCTTCTTCGGCCACGTGAAATTTATGGAACAGGCGGTGCACGATGGGCGCGAGGAAGACGCCGATGGTGGTCAGGAAAACAACGCCGCTAAATAGCGCATAGCTGCCGGCGAAGATTTTACCGCCGTCAGTTTTCAGGTCTCCCAGCGGCCCCATGCCGGACAAAATCATCGCGGCATCCACATAGGCGTCAATCCACGACACGCCCTCAAAGTGATGATACCCGACCATGCCGACGCCCAAGGCCGCGATGAGAATCACCACCGCGATGATAGCATGCCGCCCGACGCGCCGGTAAAAAACCCGGCGCGGCAGCAATTGTTCCTTGTGGTGTTCGAACATGAGATTGAGGGTGAGTATGGGTTGGGGAATGGGCGAGCGCAAGCCGGTGGTGTTCGGGAGGGACGACCTCCGTGTCGTCCGCAGCCTTACCAGTCACGGGGCTTTTGCCGGCTATGTTTGATTTTCGCGCGGTGCTTCTTGCCTTCGATCATGCGGGCTTTCTGGCCGTAAGACTTTTGGCGCGTGCGGCGGCGTTGGGCTTCGCGGGCGGCCTGCTTTTGCGCGGCGGCTGCGGAATGGCGGTGCGCGAGTTTCGCGCCGAGGTCGGACCACGCCTGCACGCGGTTCCACACTTGCGAACGCCCGTCCTGGCAGCGCACCTCAATCCCCGTCGGCCCGTGCCGCAGCCAGACGGTGGAGGAGGTCTTGTTGATTTTCTGCCCGCCCGGCCCCGTCCCGCGCACGAACTTTTCTTCGACATCCTCCGGCCTTACGCCCAGGGAAAAGAGCCTCTGCCGCAGCGCAGTGTCCAAAATGTCGGGGAATCCGGGCATAAATTCCTTTTCGGAAATTATGGTAGGATTTTCACGAAAATCCGTTTGCCAGCCTGGAAGATGTATTCCTTGTCAGGCGGGCCGAGGCGGCGGAAGGGGTCGGTGATTTTTTCCGCGCCGAGTTTGACCGCGCCTTGCTCGATGAGGCGTTTCACTTCGTTTTTTGAGGCAATTAATTTCGTCGCCGCCAGCAATTCGACGACGGTGGCGTCCTTGCCGCTGACGAGCACGCCAAACTTAAACGTCGGCATCTCGTCCGGGATTTCGTGGCGGGCGAAGACTTTTTCAAACTGTTCGAGTTCGCGCTTCCCGGCGTCTGCGCCGTGGAATTTGGAGACGAGGGTGACGGCGAGGGCTTTCTTCGCGGCCATCGGGTGACCGGATTTGCGTTCGGCAATTGCGGCGTCGCTCTCCTCGAGCAGCAGGCGGTAGTAGTCCCACATGACCTCGTCGGAGACGGACATGATTTTGCCGAACATTTCCTTGGGGGCGTCGTTGAAGGCGATGTAGTTGTCCGAGCTTTTGGACATTTTTTTCACGCCGTCGAGGCCGACGAGCAGGGGCGTGCAGATGACGATTTGCTCCGGTTGGCCGGCCTCCTTTTGCAGCACGCGCCCGACGAGGTTGTTGAAGAGCTGGTCGCTGCCGCCGAGTTCGACGTCGGATTTTATCATCACCGAGTCGTGGCCCTGGATGAGGGGATAGAGGAATTCGACGATGGAAATGGGCGAGTTGGCGGCGTAGCGCTTGGAGAAATCGTCGCGCTCGAGCATCCGGGCGACGGTCATCTTGCGGGAGAGGGTCAGCATGTCGCCCAAGGACATTTTGGCGAACCACTCGCTGTTGTAACGCACCTCGGTCTTGGCGCGGTCGAGGATTTTGAAGGCCTGCTCGAGGTAGGTCTGCGCGTTGGCCCTGACCTCGGCCTCCGTCAGTACCGGGCGGGTGGAGGAGCGGCCGGACGGGTCGCCAATCATCGCGGTGAAGTCGCCGATGATGAGGACGGCCTGGTGGCCGAGGTCCTGGAACTGGCGCAGCTTGTTGAAGACCACCATGTGCCCGAAGGTGAGGTCGGGCCGGGTCGGGTCCACGCCCAGCTTGACGCGCAGGGGCTTTTTGGCGCGCAGGCGCTCGCGCAATTCATCGGGGCTGATGAAGTGCTCGGTGTTGCGCTGGAGGGCTTCGACGGCGGGCATGGGAGACGCCAACCATTAGGGGTGACTGCCGGGCATGTCAAACTCCGGCGGGTTGCCGCGCAGAGCGCGCGGACGGTGACCGTTTTTCACCATTGAGCAAAAATCCAGTGGCCATCTATTCTCATCATGACAATCTGCAGGCCATCGGGCGCTGTATAAGTAGCAGTGTCACCACCGTGGCTCATTACAGGAGTCGTGCCCTGAACGGCTTGCATCCTGGCCAGCGAGTTTTGCACTTCAATGACCTCACTCGGATCGTTCTGCAACTTTTGGGCTGCTTGTTCGATAATTTGATCGTAGGTTTGACCGCTGCTCGAATTGTAGAAGCGCTCCGGCGGTCTATATTCTTTCAAGAAAGTTACAAAATCCTTGCTTTCAAGCAGGTGAATGCCTTCGGCGAGGCAGGTGTCCGGATTGGCTCGAGGGTCGGTGACCGTTGGTGTATCTGCGGCCGGGGTGGTTATGGTAATTTCTGGCTTGGGCTGGTTGGGCGGGGCCAAAGTTTTTGCGGCCTGGGGCGGCGGTATGACCAGTTTGGTTGCATCAAATTTTGCCGGAACTGACGTTTGAGCGGTTTTTTCCGGGGCAGTTGCAGATGACTGTGTGCGCCAGAAGATACCTATGCAGATTATGGCGACGAAGAGTATAAATACAGCCACCTTGAAGTTTTTTGACTTCATTTGTGCATATTAGAGGGAGAACCACCCGACCGACAATATGTAATGGGTCAGTTTGCAGCACCTTCTTTCCCCTTGCGGCGGGGCGGGGGAGGAGTATGTTTATTACTCCTTTGCTCACAGGGGCATCCCTTTAACTCGAAACTCCAAACCCGAAACTCTCAACTCATCCTTCCCATGGCACTCCAACCCGGCACCAAGGCTCCGGCCTTCTCCCTCAAGTCCAAATCCGCCGACGGCCTCAAGGACGTCGCTCTGGCCGACAACCTCGGCAAAAAGCAGACTGTGCTGCTGTTCTTCCCGCTGGTTTACACGAGTGTCTGCACCAACGAAATGTGCAGCGTGAGCCAGGACCTTGCGGCCTACGCCGGCCTTGGCGCTGCCGTCTATGGCATCAGCGTGGACAGCCCGTTCGCGCAGGAGGCCTGGGCCAAAGAGAACAAGCTCACTTTCCCCATTCTTTCCGACTTCAACAAGGAAGTCTCCAAGGCATACGATGTGCTGTATGCCGACCTGCTGGGCTTCAAGGGAGTCTCGAAGCGCTCGGCGTTCGTCATCGGCCAGGACGGGGTCATCAAATACTCCTCCTCGAGCGACGACCCAAAGGTGTTGCCGGACTTCAAGGCCGTCCAGGCCGCGCTCAAGAAATAAGGGCCACGCAACGACGTTTTTATGCCCATTCCCTTCAACGCCCAAAAGCCCTTCACCGCGCCGGATGGCCGGAAGGGGTTCATCGCGTCGCTGCCGGCGCTCGAAGCCGCCGGCCTAGGCAAAATTTCGCGCCTGCCGATTTCCGTCCGCATCGTGCTTGAATCCGTGTTGCGCAATTGCGACGGCCTGCGCATCAACGAGAACGACGTGCGCGCGCTGGCGGGCTGGAATGCGGCGAAGCCGGTGGACACGGAGATTCCCTTTGTCGTCTCGCGCATCGTGCTGCAGGACTTCACCGGGGTGCCGCTGCTGGTTGACCTCGCGGCGATGCGCGAAGCGGTCGCACGGCTCAAACGCAAACCGGGCCTCATCGAGCCGCTGGTGCCGGTGGACCTGGTGGTGGACCACTCCGTGCAGGTGGACCGCGCAGGCACTCCACAATCATTCCTGCAAAATCTGCAAATTGAGTTTGAGCGCAACCGTGAACGGTATGAATTTCTGAAATGGGGTCAGGGCGCGTTCGAGACGTTCAGTGTCGTGCCGCCGGCCATCGGCATTGTCCACCAGGTGAACCTGGAATACCTCGCCAAGGTGATTTTCGCGCGGGAGACCGCCGGGGCGACATGGTTTTTCCCCGATTCGCTCGTGGGCACGGACTCACACACGACGATGATCAATGGCTTGGGCGTTGTCGGCTGGGGCGTGGGCGGCATTGAGGCGGAGGCCGGAATGCTCGGCCAGCCGGTTTATTTTCAGACACCGGAGGTCATCGGCGTCCATCTTTCCGGCGCGCTGCGCGAAGGTGTTACCGCGACGGACTTGACCTTGCGCGTGACGGAATTGCTGCGGAAGGAAAAAGTCGTCGGCAAATTTGTCGAATTTTACGGCGAAGGCGCGGCGAAACTTACGGTGGCCGACCGCGCGACCATCGCCAACATGGCGCCCGAATATGGCGCGACCATGGGCTACTTCGGCCTCGATGACCAGACGCTCGAGTACCTCCGTGCCACTGGCCGGCCCGAGTCGCAAATCGCGCTGGTGAAGGCGTATTGCCAGGCGCAGGGGATGTGGGGCATTCCGCGCAAGGGGCAGGTGGATTACACGAAATCCCTCGAACTCGACCTCGGCAGCATCGTGCCGTGTGTCTCCGGGCCGAAGCGCCCGCAGGACCGCATCGATTTGCCAAAGCTCAAAGAACGCTTTACCGAACTTTTCCAGAAGGATGTGAAGGACGGCGGCTACGGCAAACCGGTGAGCGACCTCAAACATCACACGGCTCGTGAATGCCCGGCGGTCGAGGCGGAGCGCGCCGAGGGCGGCGGAGTTGCCCTGGCCCAAGAAGCGCCCGACATCACCCACGGCTCAGTGCTCATTGCGGCGATTACGAGTTGCACGAACACGTCGAATCCCTCGGTGATGGTGGCCGCGGGCCTCGTCGCGAAAAAGGCCGTTGAAAAAGGCCTGAGTGTGCCGAGTTATGTGAAGACCAGCCTCGCGCCCGGTTCACGCGTCGTCACGGAATACCTGAACGCCACCGGCCTGCAAAAATATTTGGACAAACTCGGCTTCAACCTCGTGGGCTATGGCTGCACGACTTGCATCGGCAACAGCGGCCCGCTCGAACCTGACATCGAGGCGGCCATCAAGGAGGGCGACCTGGTCGCGGCGAGTGTGCTTTCAGGCAACCGCAATTTCGAGGCGCGGGTACATTCGTCCATTAAGGCGAATTTCCTGATGTCGCCGCCGTTGGTCGTCGCTTTCGCGTTGGCCGGGCGGGTGGACATTGACCTCGACCACGAGCCGCTCGGCACGGGCAAAGACGGCAAACCGGTCTATTTACGCGATCTGTGGCCCTCGCTGGAGGAAATCCAGAAGAATGTTCTCAGCGGGCTGAAGCCGGAAATGTTTGCGCGCAAATACGGCGACCTCAAGGACGCCAACCCCGAATGGAACGCCATCGCCGTCGCAGGCGGCGAGCGCTATGCGTGGAACCAGAAATCCACCTACATTCAAGAGCCGCCGTTTTTTGAGAAGTTTTCACTCACACCGGGCAAAATCGGCGCGCTCAAGGATTTGCGCCCGTTGGCCATCCTCGGTGATTCAGTGACGACCGACCACATTTCCCCCGCTGGTTCGTTCAAGGCCGAGACGCCCGCCGGCAAATACCTGACGGAACACGGCGTGCTGCCCGCGGACTTCAATTCCTACGGTTCCCGCCGCGGCAACGACCGCGTGATGACGCGCGGCACTTTTGCCAATGTGCGGATCAAAAATCTCATGGCTGGTGGCAAAGAAGGCGGCTTCACGAAGCTCCAGCCCGAAGGCCAGGTGATGCCAATTTTCGACGCAAGCCAGGCTTACACGAAGCGCGGCACGAGTCTCATCGTCTTTGCGGGCGTGGACTACGGCATGGGCAGCTCGCGCGATTGGGCGGCCAAGGGTACGGCGCTGCTCGGCGTCAAGGCGGTGGTCGCCAAGTCTTTTGAGCGCATTCACCGCAGCAACCTCATCGGCATGGGTGTGCTGCCGCTGGAATTCACCGGCGGCCAGAGCGCCGAGTCGCTTGGCCTCGATGGCACGGAAGTCTTTTCACTTCCGGGCCTGGGCGAAGGTCTCAAGCCCCGGCAGGCGCTTGAGCTTGTTATCCGCCGCGCTGACGGCCGGGAGGACCACGCCCCCTTGCTCGCGCGCATTGATACGCTCATCGAGGTCGAATACTTCTGTCACGGCGGCATTCTGCCCTACGTATTGCGGCAGTTGTTGAAGAGCTAGAGCGATTTAGCGAATCAAGCCAAACAGCAAGCCAATCAAGATTTTCCAGATGTTTCTCAATTTTAACCTGATTCGCACTGGCCTTTTGTCACGGCAGTTGCTTGATTCGCCTCTGTTCACACGGTTGCCTTTGTTTGTTTAATTTCTTTGTGCTTTCCCCGTTTTTTGCGCTATAATCACCCTTTCCCGCTTCCTGCATGGCCAGCGATACGACACCTGTTTTTCTTGTTCACACCAACGGTGACCCCATCGTGCTGACGATTGTCGGCCGGGCCAGCTACTTAAATTGCGCTCCCGTCGCGCAATTTTTTGGCAAACTCGCCAAGCAGGGCCGCCGCCGCTTCGTCCTCGATTTCTCCCGCTGCACGGGGATGGACTCGACCTTCCTTGGTCTCATCGCCGGCGCGGCGATGGATTTGAAGAAGATGGAGCCGCCGGGCGTCCTCAGCCTCATGGGCCTCAGCCCGCGCAACCTCGAGCTCGTGCGCAACCTTGGACTGCACCGTCTGTTGTGCGTGGACTGTGGCGACTACCCGATGAATTTCTCGCCCGACCAGGCCCGGGCCCTCATCACCCCCGACGAGGCCGAACTCGCCAATGCCCGCCTTATTTTACAGGCCCACCAGAACCTCGTCGCTGCTGATGCCGCCAATCTTGGTAAATTTGAGGACGTGCTCGCCTTCCTCAAAACCCAGACCGAAAAAGAAGCCGCCGTGGGGAAGTAGAGAGCTACTTCCTCTTGCCAAGTTTCCGCGCAGGATAACATCCGCCCATCACCATTCGTCCCGGCGTCAGTCCACCCGACTTCGTTACACCGTGATCTGAATATCCACGCCGGCGGGCAGGTTGAGTTTCTTTAGCTCGTCCACCGTCTGGGCGGTCGGCTCGACGATGTCTATGATGCGCTTGTGGGTGCGCAGTTCGAATTGTTCCATGGACTTCTTGTCCACGTGCGGCGAGCGGTTGACGGAAAGCTTTTCGATGCGCACGGGCAGGGGCACGGGGCCGGCGACGCGCGCGCCGGAGCGTTTGGCGGTCTCGACGATTTCAACGGCCGACTGGTCGATGATCCGGTAGTCGAAGCCCTTCAGTTTGATGCGTATGCGCTGGCTGGCCATAAGAGGAAGAGTAAGTTTCGGGTTTTAAGTTTCGGGTTGCGAGCTAAAAATGCGCCAGCGTTCTCTCTTGGGCCGCCGTGAGGCGCCCAAATGGTGAGAAGATCAAACTGTGAAAGAACGGGTTGGCTTCGGGAGAGGTTACTTCATGCGGATTTTGCGGGAACAGTTCAAGGTTAAATTGTGCGCGCGGCCGTCTTCGTCGAGGATTCGACGATTTTCGTCAGCAGGCTATGGGGCACTTGTTCAAAGTGTGAAGGCTCCATCGAGTAAGAGGCGCGGCCCTTGGAGAGCGAGCGCACATCCGTCGAATAGCCGAACATGGTTTCGAGCGGCACGTTCGCGTTGATGTAAACGAGGTCGTTCTTCGTCTCCATGCCCTGGATTTGCCCGCGGCGGCGGTTAAGGTCGCCCACGATGTCGCCCTGGTATTCGCTGGGCGTCACCACTTCGACTTTCATAATCGGCTCGAGCAGGATGGGTTTGCAGTTCTTCATCGCGTCCTTGAACGCGAAAATGCCGGCCATTTTGAACGCCATTTCGTTCGAGTCCACTTCGTGGAACGAGCCGAAGACGATGGTGGCCTTGAAATCAATCACCGGGTAGCCGGCCACGACCCCGCCCTTCGCGGCTTCTTCAATGCCTTCGATGGACGGTTTGATGAATTCCTTGGGAATCACGCCGCCGACGATATCGTTGATGACTTCGATGCCTTTGCCCTTGCCATTCGGCTCCAGCTTGATTTCCACGTGGCCGTATTGGCCTTTGCCGCCGGATTGGCGGATGAATTTGCCCACGCCTTCCGAGGCGCCCGTGATGGTCTCGCGGTAGGCGATTTGCGGGCGGCCGGCGTCGGCTTCGACTTTGAATTCGCGGAAGAGGCGGTCACGAATGATTTCCAGGTGCAATTCACCCATGCCGGCGATGATGGTCTGGCCGGTTTCGGGATTCGAAGTGAGGCGGAAAGTCGGGTCTTCCGAGGCAAGGCGCTGCAAGCCGATGGAGAGCTTCTCCTGGTCGGCCTTGGTCTTGGGCTCGATGGACATCGAGATAACCGGCTCGGGGAAGGTGGGCGGCTCAAGACGCAAATCAAGGTCTTCGTGGCAGAGGGTGTCGCCCGTGACGACGTCCTTTGCGCCGACGACAGCGCAAATTTCGCCGGAATAGATGGCATCCACGTCCACGCGCTCATCCGCCTTCAAAAACAGCAGGCGCGAGATGCGTTCCGTGCGGCGCGTGCGCGGGTTATACATGGAGTCGCCCTTCTTGAGCGTGCCGGCATAAAGGCGGAAAAAGACGAGGCGGCCCACGAATTGGTCCGTCCACAGCTTGAAAACGAGGCCGATGGGCTTGTGCTTGTCATCAGCGACGATTTCGACCGTGGTCTCATCGTCCTTGTGCGCGATCATCGGGCGGGCTTCGAGCGGGTTGGGCAGGTAGTTGACGACGGCGTCGAGCACCATCTGCACGCCTTTGTTCTTGAGCGCGCTGCCCGGGATGACGCCGACAAAGTTTTCCGTGAGAGTCGCCTTGCGAATGACTTTACGCATTTCATCAATGCTGACTTCCTTGCCGTCGAGAAATTTTTCCGCGAGGGCGTCATCAAAGTCGGCCAGGCCTTCAATGAGTTTATCGCGCCAAAGTTTGGCCTCGGCCAGATGGCTTTCGGGGATGGGCTTTTCGTGAAAGCGAACGCCGCTGATGTCGGTTGGGTCGTATTCGCACAGGACCATTTTCACGAGGTCAATGACCCCCTTGAAGGTGTCCGCCGCGCCGTAGGGGATGAAGAGCGGGTGCGCATTGCCCTTGAGCTTGTTGCGGATGTCGTCGAGAGCCTTAAAGAAATTCGCGCCCGTGCGATCCATTTTGTTGACGTAGGCGACGCGGCAGACGCGGTATTTATTCATCTGGCGCCAGACCGTTTCGGACTGGGGCTGCACGCCGGCGACGGCGCAGAACACGGCGATGGCGCCGTCGAGCACGCGCAGGGAGCGTTCGACCTCGGCGGTGAAGTCCACGTGGCCGGGGGTGTCGATAATGTTGATGGTGTGCGCGATGTTCGCCCACTGGCCTTCCTTTGTCGTCCATCCGGCGGAAATAGCGGCGGCGGTGATGGTGATGCCGCGTTCGCGTTCCTGCTCCATCCAGTCGGTGACGGTGTTGCCATCGTGCACGTCGCCCATTTTGTGGATGACGCCCGCGTAAAAGAGCACGCGTTCAGTCGTGGTCGTCTTTCCCGCGTCAATATGCGCGGCGATGCCGATGTTGCGCGTGTATTCCAGCGGGAAACGGCGCGAAGGCGAATTGGCGGGGGAAAGCGCAGGGAGAGTGACGGTGTCGGACATAGCGGGAGAAAGTAAAAGGTTTACGATTGGATTGTCGGGTTGCGAAAGTTGTCAATTGGCGACGGTAAAACAGGGTCCTTGAACAATTAAACAAAGCAGCAATCGAACAACGCAATCCGGGTTACCAGCGCAGATGCGCAAACGCCCGGTTGGCCTGCGCCATCCGGTGCACGTCTTCGCGCTTTTTCACCACCGTGCCGGTATTGTTGTAGGCGTCAATAATCTCCGCCGCCAGCGCTTCGCGCATCGGCGTTCCCTTGCGGCCCAGCGCGGCATCCACCAGCCAGCGAAACGCCAGGCTCTGTTGCCGTTCGAAAGAAATTTCCACCGGAACCTGGTAGGTCGCCCCGCCCACGCGCCGGCTTTTCACTTCCAGTTTCGGCCGGGCATTTTCCAGCGCGCCCATCAGCAAGTCCACCGGGTCGCCTTTTTCCAGTTTCTCGCTCACCTTTTCGAAAGCGGAGTAAACAATGCGTTGCGCGACGGTTTTCTTCCCCTCGCGCATGATGGTGCTGATCAAATGGGTGACCAGCGGGCTATTATAGCGCGGGTCAGCAGGGCGTACACGTTTCTCGGCTCGGCGGCGGCGGGACATGGGAAAATAAGGTGATTGGGTGTTTTAGTGCTGGGTGCTTGGTTTGGTCAAAGGGCAGGGCGGAGTGGCGGAAGTTCAACTCGTCGGCGCAGCCCGTTGTTCACCTTACGCCGCCTTCTTTTCCTTGGGGCGTTTGACTCCGTATTTCGAACGGCTGCGGCGGCGTTTTTCCACCCCCACGCAGTCCAGCGGACCGCGGACGATGTGGTAACGCACGCCAGGCAAGTCTTTGACGCGGCCACCGCGCACCAGCACCACGCTGTGCTCCTGCAGGTTGTGTCCCTCGTCGGGGATATAGGCGATGACTTCGTAGCCATTGGTCAGACGCACCTTCGCGACTTTGCGGATGGCGGAATTGGGTTTCTTGGGCGTACGGGTCATGACCTGCACGCAAACCCCGCGCTTAAACGGGTTGCCGGCCAAGGCCGGGGCCTTGGATTTGAAGCGCGGCGCGCGCCGTGGATGGCGCACAAGCTGGTTAATGGTGGGCATGGAGAAAAACGAGCCGGAAACAGGTGAAACGAATCAAGGTAAAGCTTTCTGCGCCCGTGGCAAGCCCTTTTTGCGCTTGGGCGAAAATAAGACTTTCCCGAGGACGAAGCCTTTGTCAAAATAGGTGAAACTTGCCGCCCTGGTCCCTGGTTTTATGCCTCTGGCTATGACTACCCCAAGCCGCTCCATTTCCTTGCCTTCCGCTTTCCTGCTCGCGGCTTGCGCATTCGCGTTCGCCGTCTATTCCTCCGTGCCGGTTCGCGGGGCCGACTCGTCCGGCCCAGTCTTGCCCAAGAACAGCTTTGCGATTGATGTCAACAAAGTTGACGAGAAGCTTCTCGTACCCGACCCTGCAACCAGCAAAGGCTCTGGCGGCTCTGGTGGCAAGGGTGGAAAGAAGTCCAACACCGTTGCCGGCGGGGCGCAGGGTGGCCACTCTGTGGGCAGCCAAAACCTCGATAATCATGTGGACGTGACCTATGCCATCACCGTCAAAAACCGCTCCGGAATCGCGGTCCAAAACCTGGCCGTTGAATACCATTTTTACAATGTAACGGTCAACACCGTCAATGGCCTGACCACCACCACGATTGATGACATCACCTCCACTGAAAACGTGGATATTGACCCTGGAAAGTCAAAAGATGTTATCACGCAAGCCGTCCCCAAGGTGTCCACGGTGAAGGACACTCGAACCGTCAATCCAAGTCGCGGTGGAGGCAGAACGACACCCACCCAGACGTCCACCACTTCCAATCTTCTCGGCTGGCATATTAATGTCCTCTACAACGACAAGATTATCTCTGAAAGACACTCCCCGGATGATTTGAAGGACAAGATTGACCGGATCAACAAGCAGAACGAGCTACTGGCCAAGCAAAACGCCCAATAAGCCCCGGCCTTCCTGGCGGAAATCCATCCCGTCGCCGATTCCGGACGAGGCCTTCGCAAAAAAAGGTCTATAGCCATCCGCCAAACCATTTTTTGCAGGGTGGTACGCTATTTTTGCCATCGTTTGATGGAGATTTTCGAAGGGAAACACAATAGCTCAAATGCAAAAATCTTGTTTAATTGGCTGAAACTTGTAACAATACCTTTTGTTTCACCCTTTTGCTATGACTACCTCAATTCGCTCCTCATCCCTTCGTCGCACCCTTCCCTTGGCCGCTTGCGCCCTTGCCGCAGCCGCCTATTTCGCCGCTCCCGCACACGGAGCGGATTCGTCCACCACGGCACCCACTGCGCCCAAAAGCGCCACGAAACCGGCCGGTCCCGCATCGTCCGCTCCCGCCGCGACGCCCGCCCTGCGCAGAGGCGATATCAAAGTTATCGTCGTCAAGGCTGACGAGAGCTTTAAGCCCCAGGGCGATGCCACAAGCAGTGACAAGAGTGGTGGCAAAGGTGGCGGCCACGGCGCCACTGCGGGCAACAAAAACATGAGTACCTCGAGCGACGTGGTTTACGCCGTCACCGTCAGAAACACGACCAAGGCTCCGGTCAAGGGACTGACCCTTGAATACCATTTTTATAACGAAACGATAGCCAACAACAACGGCGTCGCCACCACCGATCTTAGCGACGTCTCTTCCACCGAGACCTTGGACCTTGACCCGGGCAAAGGAAAAGATTTTCTCACACAGCCCATTCCCGTGGCATTCTCGGCAACGTATAGCGGCGGCGGCGGTGGCGGCGGCAAAAAAGGCAGCATTTCGACTAAAGCCGACCAATCCACCACCACCACCAAACTGCTGGGATATCATGTCGAGGTCCGCTACAACGACAAGGTTATGGACAGCAAAGACGATCCTTCGGATGTGAAGGATCGGGTGGACAAGATCAACAAGCAGAACTCGGGCGGCAAATAACTTCCTGCGTGCGCCCGGCAGTCGGCGCCGTTTACAGTCGCAAAAAACCCGCGCGGGCAAAACCGGCGCGGGTTTTTTCGCGCTTGTCCTCTGCCACCGGGGTGTTATCC
>Ga0206999_10002_pt3 | contig 87961 bp, 96 predicted proteins | sample Alteio_BWMinCont_92_FD_153482 | JGI IMG/M metagenome (GOLD analysis project Ga0206999, IMG submission 153482) | Enriched cells from forest soil in Barre Woods Harvard Forest LTER site, Petersham, Massachusetts, United States -... | ecosystem: Environmental > Terrestrial > Soil > Temperate forest >...
GGGATGCGATCGCCAACAGCTTCGCCCGTTTCGCCAAAATTCCGGGTTACCGGCCAGGTAAGGCGCCGCGCGCGGTGATTGAGAAGAGATTTCGCAAGGAAATTCAGGATGAATTAACCAAGAAGCTTGTTTCCAAGAGTTATCATGAAGCGATCGAGCAAGAACAGTTGCGGGTTGCTTCGCTGGCCAATATCGAAGACGTCCAGCTTGGCGAGGATAAGTCCATGCGGTTCCGCGCGACGGTTGTTACCGCGCCGGAATTTGAATTGCCCGAATACAAGAGCATTCCAGTGCAGTTGCCGGAGACGGATGTTTCCGAGTCGGAGGTCGATATTGCAATCGAGCGCCTACGCGATCAATCGGCCGATTTCGTCGATGTTCCCGAGCGGGGACTGGAAATGGGCGACTTCGCCGTCATCGACTTTGAAGGATCCACCGATGGCAAGCCCATTAGTGAAATCGCGCCCCAGGCGAGCAAGAATCTTCATGGCGGGAAAAAATTCTGGTTGCACCTCGCGTCTGATAATTTCCTGCCGAAATTTTGCGAACAAATGGTAGGACAAAAGCCGAGCGAGACATGCACGGTAACGGTCGATTTCGCGGTGGATTTTCCGGTGAAGGAGCTGGCAGGAAAGCAGGCAAACTACGTTGTCACTGTCCGAGAGATTAAGCAGAAAATATTGCCGGCTTTGGATGATGCGTTTGCGGCTAAATTGATCCCTGGAAAGACGCTTGCCGATCTGCGCCAAATCATCGAACACGATCTTGGGCATGAAAAGGAGCATGAGCGCGAGCGCGCGAAGGAAGGGGCAGGTTGTAAAATATCTGCACGAACGGATTCAGTTCGAGTTGCCGCCTGCCCTACTAAAAAATGAAACGCGTCGAATTTTGGCAGACCTGGTGCAACGAAACCGGGAACGCGGTATTCCTGATGAGATGTTAAAAGACAAGGAGAAGGAGCTCATCGAAACTGCCGCAGGGCTTGCTGCTCACCGGTTGAAAACCAACTTCATTCTGCATCGCATTGCAGAGCGCGAAAACATTCAGGTTTCGCGGGATGACATCAACGCACGCCTTCGCGAGGAAGCGGCACGATATAATGTTCCCATGGAAAAAATGCGCAAGGAATTGCAGGAACACGATGGTCTGGACGGGTTCGCGGAGCAGATACTGCTGGGTAAGACTCTTGATTTCCTTAAGGCGAATGTTAGCGTCGGGGTAGCGCAAGAACCCGCTGTTAAAGAAGAAAAATCATGAGTGTGTCCAACGAAAATCTTTCCCAGGTGCTGATCCCGATGGTCGTGGAGCAGACTGGCCGGGGCGAGCGCAGCTACGACATTTATTCGCGACTACTTAAGGATCGTATTGTTTTCATCGGAACGCCGATGGACGATCACATTGCTAATCTTGTCATTGCGCAGTTGCTGTTTTTGCAAATGGAGGATTCGAAGAAGGACATCAACATCTATATCAATTCTCCTGGCGGTTCAGTAACTGCCGGCCTTGCGGTTTATGATACGATGCAGTTTCTCACGTGCGATGTGACTACCTATTGCCTTGGGATGGCGGCGAGCATGGCTGCTGTGCTACTCTGTGCGGGAACGAAAGGTAAGCGTTTCGCGCTCCCAAATTCCGATATCATGATCCATCAGGTTTCCGGAGGCGCGCAGGGCGCGGCAAGCGACGTGGAGCGTCAAGTCGATTACATGTTCAAGCTGAAAAAGCGCCTCATTAAAATCATCGCGCAGCACACGGGTAGGTCCGAGGAACAGGTTCGGCTCGATTCGGATCGCGATTACTACATGTCGGCCCAGGAAGCGAAAACGTACGGCCTGGTGGACGAAGTGATCAAGTCTCGCAAGGAGGTGAAGCTGCTCGATGGGGCGACTCTTCCTTCCGGCGATCGGTCGGTAGAAGTGGCTGAAACCGCTTTGCCGCGCAAAGTCGGAGGATAAGAGAGCTTCTCAAAAAAGATATGGCCCGCGCTTCCAACCTCACCATGTGCTCGTTTTGTGGCAAGAGCCATGCGGAGGTCCGCAAATTGATCGCCGGACCAGGCGTGTATATCTGCGATAGTTGTATAAACGTTTGCAAAAGCATTCTCGATAAAGAACTCAACGAGGATGCCCGGCGTCAGTCCTCCAATATTCGTGTGCCCAAGCCGGCGGAAATCCGCCGGGCCCTTGATCAGTATGTTATCGGCCAGGACACCGCGAAGAAAACGTTATCGGTAGCTGTCCACAACCACTACAAGCGGGTATTGCAAGCTTCCCAACCGGCCGATGCTTCCGCCGCGTTTCAGCCGGATCCGTTTGCTGACGTTGAGATTGAGAAAAGCAACATTTTATTAGTCGGTCCCACCGGCTCCGGCAAAACGTTACTAGCCAAAACTCTCGCGCGGATTCTCGATGTGCCGTTTTGCATCGCCGACGCGACCACGCTGACCGAAGCAGGCTACGTTGGCGAAGACGTGGAAAATATTATTCTGCGGCTCCTGCAGAATGCGGATTACGATGTGAAACGAGCAGAGATCGGGATCGTTTACATCGACGAGATCGACAAGATCGGCCGGAAAACTGACAACGTGAGCATTACTCGTGATGTTTCCGGCGAAGGAGTGCAGCAGGCGCTGTTGAAGATTTTGGAGGGCAGCACGTGCAATGTTCCGCCACAGGGTGGACGCAAACATCCACATCAGGAATACATCCAGGTTAATACCGAGAAAATTCTATTCATTTGCGGCGGCGCATTCATCGGTCTTGATAAAATTATTCAAAAACGCATCGGCCAAAAAGTGATGGGGTTCGGCAGCCCCACACTGGAAGTTGAAGAGGCGTTGCGAAAACAAGCTGTCCGCCATGTGGAACCGGAAGATCTGCTCGCCTTCGGAATGATTCCCGAATTCATCGGGCGATTGCCAGTTGTCAGCTCGCTCGATGCGCTAACCGAGGACGAAATGGTAGCGATTTTGACCGAGACAAAAAACGCGATGGTGAAACAGTACACGAAGCTTTTCTCAATGGAGGGTGTGCGTTTAGCAGTTACCAAGGATGCGTTGCGCGCGTTGGCGGCCCAGGCCGTCACGAAGGGAACAGGCGCCCGCGCGTTGCGTTCCATGCTCGAGCGGATCATGCTCGATATCATGTACGAGGTGCCGAGTCGCGAAGATATCGCCGAGGTCACCATCAATCGGGCGGTAGTGGAAGGCAAAAAGCTCCCGCTCATTCGCAAGAAACAAGACAAGGCGGCCTGACGGCTTTCCGCCGGAGTTAAAAAGGTAAAAGGGTTACAAAGTTAAACGGTAAAGTCTTCCGTTGTAACATTGTAGCTTTTTAACGTTTCACGTTTAGTCATGCGCGTCATCCTTCTCAACACCGGCACGGAGCTTTTGCTTGGAGACGTGCAGGACGCGCATCTTGCGTTCATTGCACGCGAGATTCTTCCCTTGGGTTTGCGCATCGAGGAACGACGTACGGTTGGCGATACTGAGGCGATTCAGCACACGTTGGCCGAACTATTTCCAGGCTGTGAAATTCTCTTTGTGACTGGCGGTCTCGGTCCAACCAGCGACGACATAACACGCGACATGGTTGCAGATCTACTAGGGTTGGAGCTCCAAAAGTCTCCGGAGTTGCTGGCTTCGCTCCGGCAAAGACTTCGAGTGCGGGGAATCAAATGGACTCCCGGCATCGCGCGGCAGGCGGACGTTCCCCCAGGCGCAGAGGTCCTGCCGAACCAGAATGGCAGCGCGCCCGGCCTTTATTTGCGGTCGAATATCAATCCCCGGATTCAGTCTCCGCATCTTTTTCTGTTGCCCGGGCCTCCGCGCGAGCTCCAGCCGATGTTTCGGGCTTTGGTGTTGCCGATTCTGCGGTCAATCGTCCCGGCTTCGGCTTTGATCGAGCGGCGCGTCTACAAGATCGCCGATAAGGGCGAATCACTGGTCGAGGAGGCGATCGGCGACCGCGTGCTAGCGGTTCCGGGAATCGAGCTCGGATACTGCGCGCGTCCTGGCGAAGTCGACGTGCGCATCGTCGGAAAAGCAAAGGCGATCGAACAGGCAGACGCGATTATCAGAACGACGCTTGGAGCCTCGGTCTTTTCTGCCGCGGACGAAACGCTGGAGGAAGTGATCGTAAAACTTTTGGCGCAGCGCGATCAAACGGTCGCGGTTGCAGAATCCTGCACGGGAGGATTGCTCGCCAATCGCATCACAAACGTGCCTGGCGCATCCGCCGTTTTTCTGGCCGGTTATGTTTGTTACGCAAACCAGGCCAAGATCAACATGCTGGACGTCGATCCGCAACTGATCGAGAAGCACGGTGCCGTGAGCGAGCAAGTCGCGCGTGCGCTGGCTGAACATGCGCGCGCCTCTGCAACATCCGATTATGCACTCGCTACGACCGGCGTCGCCGGACCGAGCGGTGGCTCGCCGGAGAAACCCGTCGGAACCGTTCACATTGCCCTGGCCGCATCGCGCGAAACAGTCGCGAAGAAATTCTTTTTCCCAACTGACCGCGAGACTTTTAAGCAAATTGCTGCGCAGGCTGCGTTGGAATTGCTACGCAGAAAATTGATTAAGGAATAACGGCTTCGCAGTCGCCACCTTTGAACCGACGGCTGCCCAAGCCGTCGTTGCGTAAAGCGCCAGGGCTTGAGCATTCAATTTTAGAACTTCAGAAATCGCCAACATCCACGGACGTGCCAACTTTGGCGTAGTCGTAAAACAATTTTGCCCCATCGACGGATTCGCGGATGCAGCCATGCGAGGCGGGGTAGCCGGGCAAAATTCCGATGTGCATCCCGACGCCTTCACCGGTAAGGCGAAGGAACCATTTCATTGACGCGCCGGCAAAGTGCGTTCCGCTTGGTGCGGAATCGCTGCGCGCACTAACCCCGGCACGCACTGTGCGGCCGGAACTGTCCACGAAGTCGCCGTACAGACTCGAGTGATGATCGGGGTCCTTTTCCATTACATTCAAATGTCCCTTGGGTGTTTCATGTCCACGCCTGCCAGATGAGACTGGACCATCGGCGACGACCTGGTCGCCGATCATGAGGTAAGCCCTCTGTTTGGGAATCGAGACAACGATGCGCGTATTGTCCGGCGTCGCCTGTTTGAGCAAGGACTGATTTACCTTCAGTGGTGCCTGTCTCTGTATTAAGTCGGATGCTTTGCGCATCGGCGGCGGTGTGGCTTTCGGTTTCGGCCCGAAATGGAACAATTGGCCGCTGGCAGAAGACACAACCACGACTAGCAGAGTCAACCGAATCAACGTCGAAAATCGCATAAAATTAGCTGCCATTGTAGCTGTTTACGCGCCGAATCCAACCCGATAACCACCTCGATTCGTGCCGGTCGGCCGGAGAGTTTTGCACCCGTTGAGTCAGCACTGCTTTCGCCGCGCGCGCGAATTCATCAACCGCGCCGGCGTTAGAAGTGCCGCGCATCGCTTCCAGGACTTGAAGCAGACCCCAACCCTGGCCTTGATAGCGCTCCGTGTGCAGGACGCCTTCTCCTTTGAAATTTACGTAATCGACGAGGGCGTAACATCCTTGTGAGGTTTTCGTCAAACGTTCGAATTGTTCCTGTATGTTAGCTCGATCGGAAGACGCTGCTTCGGTCAGCATTTTCGGCAGTGCGCTTTCTAACCGGGCGATAAGAAATTCCGCCTGCAGATCGATCGTATCCACCAGGAAGCCACGTAATTGGTTCATTTCTGTTGAATGTTGAGCTCGAAGAAATTCCGTACGCGAGTTCCAAGGGCATGGCTTTTCGCCGGTTCCCCGGAGCAACGCTGGCAGCTTCGCGCCGCGCTTTGAGATAAAGCTCACGAGCTTGGGAAAACTCTCCTCGAACGGTCCCCGGCGGCCCTTCGGGTACCAGATAAAGTGGCCGATGCCGAGCGACGCGAAATCTTCGCCCGCGTTCCACGATGTGAGGCCGGCTATCGTTCCGTTACATTCGTTTTGCCAGATTTTTTTTCCGATTTTTAGGACGTCAACATGCGAGAGACTAGTTGCGTGGAGCGGCTTCGGCAGAATGGCAATGAGCGTGGCAAAAACCAACGCGGCCGAAGAGTAGCAGTGTTTGGATCGCCAGCGCCGCTCTGTTCTTGACGGACGGCGTTTATCTATTAGCGTCCCAGTTTCCGCGGCGAAAAATTTAACTGAATCCTCGCGAAGAACACCTTTTATGAAACAACTTATCGTCATTTTCAGCGCATCCTTACTTGTACTGCCTTTGTTTGGGCAAGAGAAATCGACACAACTCAAGGACCAGAAAGACAAAGTCAGCTATAGCGTCGGTCTACAGATCGGATTCAACCTCAGCCGGCAAAAGGTAGATATCAATCCCGACATACTGGCTGCCGGCATAAAAGACGCCCTTGCTGGTAAACCACAACTGAACCCCGATCAAATGAAGGAGGTCATGACAACGTTTGAAAAAGATATGGAACAAAAACAAAAGGAAGCAGGGGATAAAAATAAGACAGAAGGCGCAAAATTTCTGGAGGAAAACAAAAAGAAAGAGGGTGTGAAAACGACTGCCAGCGGGTTGCAGTACAAGGTTGTCAAAGAGGGAAATGGACCACAACCGAAGGCGACCGACACGGTCACGGTCAATTATCGCGGAACTCTGATCAACGGAACTGAGTTCGATAGTTCATACAAGCGCGGGCAACCAGCGACTTTTCCAGTTAATGGCGTCATCAAGGGATGGACGGAGGCGCTTCAGTTGATGAAAGTGGGATCCAAATATCAATTGTTCATCCCGTCGAGCCTTGCCTACGGCGAAAGGGCCGTCAGTCCTGACCTCAGCGCTAATTCGACTCTGATTTTTGAAGTGGAACTGCTGGATGCGAAGCCCGCTCCGACACCTGCAGCTCCGGGGGCGGCTGCGCCGAAAGGTGCTCCCAGCCCAGCGGCCTCACCAAAGAAATAGAGGAGGGCTCTCGGAGCTTCTCAGAATCGCCTCAGCCTTTCGAGGCTGGACAGCGTGGTACAACGTTCTGCTGTAGTGTGGGATCAGGGCGCCGCGGTCGCTTCCCATTTGAGTCGGGGTGCATCGCCCCATAGATCTTCCAGGCTGTAAAAACATCGCTTGTCGCGATGAAAGACGTGGACAACGACTTGGAGATAGTCGAGCACGACCCACTGACTGACCGGAAACCCGTCAATCGCCACGGGTCGAATTGAATGGTCCTCTCGCAAACGCGTTTCAATTTCGTTTGCGATTGCTTTTAGCTGCGGCTCAGATGTAGCCGAGCAAAGCACGAAAAAATCCGTGAACGTCGAGATCGCGCGCAAGTCGAGGACCACAATCTCTTCCGCCTTTTTGTTTGAGGCGAGCTCGGCGCAGGTTTTAGCTAAATTTTCCGGGGTGATTTCCGTTGCTCCAGGTAAAGTTTTTCGCGGCGAATGATTTCTTCCACTGCTGGCGGTACGAAATATCGAATCGATCGGCCAGTGGCAACTCTCTTTCTGATTTCAGTTGCTGAAATGTCGATTTTCCGGCGGATAACCGGGTAGGCGTGATGCCGTTGTTGGCCACTGCGATCAAGAACAACGAAACGAACCATTTTTTCCAAATCAGCGAAGCGACGCCATTTTGTGAGCTGGTCCACGTTATCTTCGCCGATGAGGCAGTAAATTGTCGCATCACCTTTGCGCTGCCGAATCTGCTCGACCGTATCGATGGTGTAGGAAGGCGATGGACGCCGCAATTCGCAATCATCCACTGCAAATCCGGGTTCGTTCTCGATAGCGGCTTGTATCATCAACAACCGTATTTCGTCTCTGGCAACAGGGGCGGTCTTTCTGAGCGGTGACACCCGAGCAGGAATAAGGATCACTTCCTCAGCGCCAAGTCTCTCAAGGGCTTCGCGCGCAACGATAAGATGGCCGTGATGAATCGGATCAAAGGTGCCGCCGTAAATTGCGATCTTTTTCAACGCTCAATGCATAATGTTCAACGCTCAACATTCAACTGAAAGCATCTTTTATAATTGGCCGTTGGACGTTGAATATTGAGCGTTGGGCGTTACTCTTTGCCGCCCATGAAAGCGGATTCACTCGGCCAGTTGATCATGACCGGTGTGCCCGGCAAGGAATTGGATGGGAAAACCGCGAGGTTATTCCGGAAAGTGAAACCGGGCGCCTTTATTTTGTTTGGCCGCAACATCGAAAGCGCATCGCAATTGAGAAAACTGATCGATGATTTGCGCGATTTAAGTGAGATCGAGCCCATCATTACCATTGATCAGGAAGGCGGCCGTGTTTCGCGTCTCCGATTGATCGGCAATGAACCGCCGAATGCGCAGCAACTCCGCGATAAGAATGACATAGCTCTCATCCGGCGTCATGGCGACATCACGGGGCGATTGCTCCGCTTTTTCGGTTTCAATCTAGACTTGTGCCCGGTCCTGGACATTTCGTTCGATGACAACGCAGACAATTCTCTGCGCGGCCGCTGTTACGGGAAAACAGTCGACCAGGTTGTTCGCAACGCTGGTGCATTCAATAGCGCGTTGAGAGGGCAGGGGATCGCAAGCTGCGGCAAACATTTTCCGGGTTACTCCGCCGCGAGTTCAGACGCACACTACGAATTGCCGCGGATCAATCGCACCCGTGAACAACTGGATCGGAACGAACTAGCTGTATTTCGGGAAGTCATCCGCGATGTAGACAGCATGATGATCTGTCACGGCTGGTATCCCTGCTTTGAACCGGATAAGACGCCTGCCACTTTATCGCGTCGGATCGTAACCGATTTGTTGCGCAGCGAATTCGGTTTCAATGGCCTCATCATGACTGACGATCTCGACATGGGCGCAATCCTTACTGGCTATCAGCTCGAAGACACGATTCGACTGGCCATCTCGGCAGGGAACGACGTGGCGATGATTTGCCATCGCATTCCCGAGATTGAGAACGTCCAACGAATCCTCGCTGCGTTGCCGCAAGATCAAATCAATCGCGCCTTGCAAAATGTGGCGCGGTTTAAAGAAAGACTTACACAGCCTGACGAATTTTCCGAAGCTGCCTTCCGCAAGATCGATGACGAGATTTGGGACCTGCGTGTCGCGGTGTTGGGGGAAGAACGTGCCGGGCAGACGATCTCTCAAAGCGTTCAACACTCGCCTGTAGAGATGTTCTGATCCTCGGAGCGCCGTTCCCGCGGACGACGCGGCTATGCATCTTGACCCCTTAGCCGACTCCAGACTATTCTCCGCTTTCTGTGCGCGCCGAACTTACCGTCCGCGGGATAATCATAGGTGTCATCATCACGTTGGTATTCACCGCGGCCAATGTGTACTTCGGTCTCAAGGCCGGTCTCACGTTTTCGACGTCGATCCCAGCAGCGGTGATTTCAATGGCGATCCTGCGGAGTTTTCGTGATGCAACCATTCAGGAAAACAACATCGTGCAAACGGTTGCGTCTGCGGCGGGCACGCTTTCGTCGATTATCTTCGTGCTACCGGGTCTGATCATGATCGGCTGGTGGACCGAATTTCCCTTCTGGATCTCGTTCGCCATCTGCGCTCTCGGCGGCATTCTCGGCGTCATGTACTCCATTCCGCTGCGCCGCGCGTTAGTGACGAACTCCGATCTGCCGTATCCGGAAGGTGTCGCGTGTGCCGAGGTACTAAAAGTCGGCAGCGGCGACAAGGAACACGCGGCGGATGTCGAACATGGACGTGCAGGTCTGCTCGCAGTGTTGTGGGGTTCCATCGTTTCAGCAGTCTTCATCGTCGTCGAGGAGACACACATATTTGCATCCGATGTGGCGCACACCTTCCGAATCGGCAGGGCAGGTGCAGTAAGCGGCTATGATTTCAACCTTTCGTTTGCGTTCATAGGGATTGGACACTTGGTCGGTCTATCAGTCGGTCTCGCTATGCTCTTGGGCGCTCTCATTGGTTGGGGCTGGGGTGTGCCGTATTACTCGGCGCTCGCATACGATGTCACGAGCGCTGCGAACGCCCTGGCATTCAGTACTTGGAGTCACAAGGTGCGGTTTCTTGGTGCTGGCGCGATTGGTGTGTCGGCGATCTGGACCTTGCTTAAATTGGTCAAGCCCGTCACGAGCGGTCTTGCCGGTGCAATGGCTGCCTCCCGCGCGCGCAAAGCGGGCAAGGCCGATACATTGCCGATCACTGAGCGCGATATTCCGATCGGGATTGTCGCGCTCGTCACGTCACTCAGCATGCTACCGATAGCCGGGCTTCTCGGATATTTCGGCAACATCAGCGGTCTCGGTGGACACCTGACAACGCTCATTATCGGTGGTGTGACCTATATCGTGTTAATGAGTTTCCTCGTCTCTGCTGTGACGGGTTACATGGCTGGTCTGATCGGATCGTCGAACAGTCCGCTGTCTGGCATCGGGATTCTGGTGGTGATTGGCGCGGCGTTGCTACTCGTATTCGGCATCAAACCGCACGTGGCGCCGGACGCAGGGAAGGCGCTAATGGCTTTCGCGCTGTTCACTACGGCGGTGATCTTCTCTGTTGCCGCAATTGCTAACAATAATCTGCAGGATCTCAAAACGGGCCAACTTGTGGACGCGACGCCTTGGAAACAGCAAGTGGCACTCGTGATCGGTGTAATCGCAGGTGCGCTCGTCATTCCTCCGGTGCTCGATCTGGTGAATCATGCCTACGGTTTCGTCGGCGCGCCAGGCGCGGAGTTACGTCCGAATCCGCTACCCGCACCGCAGGCGGGCTTGATTTCCTCATTAGCGCAAGGCGTGATCAGTGGCGAAATCGATTGGAGTCTGATTCGAACAGGTGGATTTATCGGTGTCTGCATCATCGTGCTGGATGAGATCCTCGCACGCACGACGCGGCACATGCGCATTCCCCCATTGGCTGTTGGTCTGGGAATCTACCTGCCCACGCAGAGCACACTAATGATCGTAGTCGGCGCGGTGGTTGGCTGGTTTTTCGACAAGCAAGCCGACCGCAGCCGCAAGCCGGAAGCGACGAAGCAGCTTGGCGTGCTGCTGGCCTCAGGCCTGATCGTCGGCGAAGGCCTGATCGGCGTCGTGATTTCTGCGCTTAAGGCTTTCTCTGGCAAGGACGCCCCGCTGGCGGTGGTCGGTTCGGGTTTTGCTACTGCCGGTAAAATCATTGGCGGTCTTGCTTTCGTCGCAATCGTGGCGGTGCTGTATCGCTGGATCTGGCAGTTGGCGAATAGGACCCGTGAAGCCCGCTGACGCCCAACTTTGGTCGATGAAAATGAATCCGAGCCGAAAACGAAGCTGGAACTGGTCGCTCTGGCTCGGATTCTTTTTCGCGCTAACTGGTTTCCTCAGTTACACGTTCTTCGCGCAATTCCCAATTACACGCGATTTCCCGTGGGCGAATCTCTTGTTGTTTGCTGCTGGAGGAATTTGTCTCGTGGTCGGGCTATTCCGTGCATTTGGCAAACCGCAGGTTTATCGCGGAAGAATCTTTGGACCAATTTTAGTCACGCTGGCGATATTAATGTTCGGTTTATTCTCCTACGTACTGTTCTACGAGCTGCGACAGGTCCCGCCTTCGAGCGGTGCGCCGCGAGTCGGACAAAAACCGCCTGAGTTTACGTTGTCGGATCAAGATGGGAAGGATGTGTCTCTTCGTGATCTCGCCAGCAGATCGAAAGCCGTCGCTCTGATTTTTTATCGCGGTTTCTGGTGACCATTATGCAACTCCGAGTTGCGGAGTTTCCAGCAAAGGCTTCCGGAACTTGAATCCCGCGGGATTCATGTCGTCGCGATTAGCGTGGACCCGCCGGAAATCAATCGACGCCAACGACAAAAGCTTGGCTACACCTATACATTCCTGTCCGATCCAAAGGCGGAAGTGATTCGGCGTTACGATCTGTTGCATCGGGGCGCGGGACCTAAAGGGACGGACATTGCGCGCCCGGCAGAGTTTCTTATTGATTCAACCGGGACAATCCGCTGGGTAAATCTCACCGAAAACATCGCCGTACGGGCGCGTCCGGAACAGGTAATGGGAGCCTTTGAGCAACGGGAGCAAGCTACCCCCCAATAGTTGCAAGCCAGCGTCGCTCAGGGCTGCGATTGACGGCGCTTCGCCGCTTCAATACGTTGTGCGCTCGTGCATCCGGAACTGGAACAACTTCTTGTCCTTCAAGATCGACAGCAGAAGCTCAGGCAAATCCAGGCCGAGATCGAGACCGTGCCGCTGCGGCGGACGAGTCTTGAAGCGCAGCTGGACGCAAGCGCAAGTGCAGTTGATGCGCTGAAACAAAAGGCGCGCCAGGTCGAAGTGGACCGGAAGAGGCTTGAGCTCGACGTGGGGACTCGCACCGAGTCCATCTCGCGTCTCAAGACCCAGCAGTATCAGACGCGCAAGAACGACGAATTTCAAGCGCTGGGCCACGAAATCGAGCGATACGAAAATGAAATTCGCAAGATCGAGGACGAAGAGCTCGAGTTGATGGTGCAGGCCGACAAAATTAAGGCCGACCTGACGGAAGAAGAAAAGAAAGCGGCTGCGGTTAAGGATTCAGTCGCACGGCAAACAGCTGATCTCGATGAAAAATCGAAAGCTTTACAGTCGCGGTTAGAAGAATTGACCAGGGAAGGCGCGGAGTTAGCCGGAAAAATCGATGAGGATTTGCTTGCGCGTTTCGAGCGTCTTTTTAAGAGCAAAGGCGATGCTGCCATAGTCGCGATCGAACATGGGGTCTGTACTGGGTGCCATATGAAGGTGACGAGTGCGACCGCGGCGAGTGCCAGGGCTGGGAAAGAGATCGTAAATTGCGAGAATTGCGGCCGTATTCTGTATGAAGCGCCGTGATAATCTAGCTTTACCTCTTCCTCTCAATCTGGTCCTCCGGAGAGTAAGACAAAGAGGTAGCGGAAGAGGAAGAGTGCTCACACATTGAACCGGAACAAAATCAGGTCGCCGTCGCGTACAACATAATCTTTCCCTTCGAGGCGAATCTTGCCCGCCTCCCGAGCTTTTGCCAACGAACCGGCGCCGATCAGGTCGTCATACGAAATCGTTTCAGCGGCGATAAAACCACGCTCGAAATCGGAATGGATAGTTCCGGCAGCAGTTGCTGCCTTGTCGCCGGCGTGAATCGTCCACGCGCGTGATTCCTTTTCGCCGGTAGTAAGAAACGTACGCAGGCCAAGCAAATGATAAACAGCCCGAATAAGTGCGTGCACGCCGGTGTCTTCCACACCTAAGCCGCGAAGATAATCCAGCGCCTCTTGCTCGCTCAGATCAACCAGCTCGCTTTCCAGTTGCGCGCTGATGACGATTGCTTCCGTGGCGAAATGGTGGCGCGCGTATTGCTGAACCGCCGAAACATGCTTCGCGGCGCTGTAGCCGGGACCGGTGACCCCGGCTTTCGGGCGATTAGTTTTCCCATCGCCGCGGTCAATGCCCGCGGCTACCGACACCAATTCTGATTCCGTGACGTTACAGGCGAAGATCGTTGGCTTTGACGTGAGCAGAAAAAATCCGCGTGCGGTTGCTTTTTCCTCTTGCGTTAGATCCGCGGTGGTGGCGGGTTTTCCGGCATCGAGATGGGGCAATAGCTTCTCGATGATGGCGTTCTCGTTCCTTGCTGTTTTATCGCCCGCGCGCACTTCCTTTTGCAGTCGATCGTGTCTTTTCTGAAGCGAGGCCAGGTCCGCCAGGACAAGCTCGGTGTTGATTACTTCAATGTCTCGAACCGGGTCGATGGTCGCGCTGACGTGATGGACATTGCTGTCTTCGAAGCAGCGCACCACCTGGACAATCGCGTCCACTTCCCGAATGTGGTGGAGGAACTGATTCCCGAGCCCTTCACCTGTGCTGGCGCCTTTGACCAGGCCGGCAATATCGACGAATTCGATCGCAGCTGGTACAATTTTTTTGGAATGGGAAATCTGCGCGATTTTTTCCAGACGCGGATCAGGTACAGTCACAACGCCGACGTTTGGATCGATAGTGCAAAATGGATAATTTTCCGCCGGCGCCTTATGCGTCCGTGTAACGGCGTTAAAAAGCGTCGACTTCCCGACGTTCGGCAGACCAACAATTCCGGCGCTGAGCATGATTTCCTCTGTAGCGGCGGTGTGTGACCGCTGCAAATTGTGGTCGTCCGCCGCTTCTGGCGAAATAATCGGATTTGGTGAATAGTTCGCATTCGATCGGGCCGTAGCACAGCTTGGTAGTGCGCTTGAATGGGGTTCAAGAGGTCGCGGGTTCAAATCCCGCCGGCCCGATTTCTACAAATTCTGCGTCCGTCAAATTCAATGCGGCTCTCGCGGCATAGTCGAAAATGAGAACTAAAGGAATACAGGCCGCGTTTAGTGCTGTTGGATTTGTACTTCTTTGCGCCGTTTCGTCAGTGCGTGGCGAACCGGAAAACATTCCCTCCGTAAGACTAAATCCGATCGCTTTGGCGTACGCTAAACAACTTATCACCGCCGGACGCGTTGTGATCGACCGAAAAGGCGCCTGGGCCAAAGACCGCCCTTCGATAGAACTCGAGAATGAGTTTATCCGCGTGCACGGATTCAGCGAATATGCAAAATGGCATCTCGGAATTGATGATCGCTACCCGGAGAACACCAAACGGAGATACAAATTTCCGTATGGCGACTTCAAAAACGTTCACCGCTGTGGGGTGCTTGCTGTGCAAACTCGAGCACGCGAGTACAGGTATTCCGAAATCGAAGCTGCGGCGGCACAGCTCAGGGCGATGATCGAGGCGCACGCGAAGAGCACTCAAAAGCGTTGAGAGCAGGCAGCCAGGCGTGCAGCGGAAGATACGCTCCCGGGCTTCTCTCGGCCGGCAGGCAGCTTGCCTGCCGAGTAGGGATCAGGTTCACCAGGCTAGCAGCCTGGCTACCGAGTCATGCAGGGCTGCCTGACTTCCTAGTCGTTCTTCGTCCAGGCTGTTAGAAATGCATCGATCATCTCTGACAAATCCTCGCAGTAACCGCCTTCGAGGATCACAGCCGTCGGAGTATCGATGTCGCGCAAAAATTCCCCGAACATAGCGAAATCCTCGCGCTCGAGCGTCATCTGCACCAATGGATCGCGTGCGTAGGCGTCGAAGCCTGCTGAGACAAGGAGCAGATCGGGCTTGAAGTCCACCAATTTTTCCAGCGCCCGCTTCGCCACCTCGACATGATGATTCCGCGGCGTCCCCGGGCCGAGTGGATAGTTCGTCACATTCCCGAAAGATTTTGTGCCCGTTCCAGGGTAACCGGGGAATTGGTGGATGGATGCAAAGGCGACCTGCGAATTATTCGCGAGAATTGCCTCGGTCCCATTGCCGTGATGCGCATCGAAATCCCAAATCGCAGCGCGCTTAGCGGAGTTGTCTAGCGCATCAAGGGCGGCGATGGCTACGTTGTTGAAATAACAAAATCCCATCGCGCGATCCCGGGTCGCGTGATGTCCAGGCGGCCGCATGAGACTGAATGCGCGCTCGCCGGTCAGCGCTGCACGTGCAGTGTCGATCGCCGCACCGGCCGAACGCAAAGCGTGTTCGTAAATCTTTGGGTAAACAGGCGTGTCCGCATCGAAGTCACGCGTTGCGCTTCTGATCCTTTCCACGTGATCGCGTGAATGCGCACGCAACAGTGCCACTTCGCTAGCAGGCTTAGGAATGCGCCATTCCCAATCAGGATGTCGCTCTTTTAGTAATGGAACGCTAAGCGCGATTCTAGCTGGCCGCTCAGGATGGCCGGTCGCCGAATATTCCAAGCAGGCTTCGTCGTGAAAAATAATCATGGTGTTTGCAAGGTGGCACTTCAGCGGATATTCGGCTACGACGATGCTGAACGGCCAGAAAATTGTGGTAGTGATGCCCGCTTACAACGCAGCGCGCACTTTGCAACGCACCTACGATGAAGTGATGGCACAGAGGATTGTTGATCTTGTGATCGTCGTGGATGACGCAAGTCACGACGATACGGTCGCGATCGCGCGTACGCTCGAGCGAGTCCAGGTAGAAGTTCATCCTGAGAATCGCGGTTATGGCGCAAACCAAAAGACTTGTTATCGCCTCGCGCTGGCCGGAGGCGCGGACATTATCATCATGATTCATCCCGACTATCAGTACACGCCGCAGTTAATCCCGGCGATGGCGGCGCTGGTGGCGAGCGGTCTTTATCCCTGCGTACTTGCTTCGCGTGTTCTTGGCGGAGGCGCGCTGCGCGGTGGTATGCCTTTATGGAAATACGTCTCGAACCGTTTCTTGACACTTGTGGAAAATATTCTCATCGGCGCAAAGCTCTCGGAATACCATACTGGTTACCGCGCCTATTCGCGCCAACTGCTGGAGCGTCTCCCATTGGACCGAAATTCTGACGATTTCGTTTTCGATAACCAAGTCCTTGCACAAATCATCGCGCTCGGCAGCGCGATTGGTGAAGTAACCTGTCCTGCGCGCTATATGCCCGAAGCTTCATCGATAAATTTCCGCAGAAGCGTGCGCTATGGCCTGGGTTGCCTGGCAACGGCGCTGCGCTTTCGTTTGGCGCACTGGAAGCTCGCGAAACCAATTGTTTAATTCGGCACAAACATACGGCCCTGGGATGAAGACAACTCGTCTCTAAGCTTGTGCGTCTGTTTCCAGATCAATAGCGCACGCGAACTAGAAATAATCCTTCAGCAGGAGCTGCGAAACGAGCTGGGCCCACCTGACCGGAGCCCAGCTGTGCAGTGAGATTCTCGATGCGCATTTTACCGAGAACGCATTTCACAAGGGAACCGACGATTAACCGAACCATTTTGTAGAGAAAGCCGTCGCCATCGAACTCGATCGTCAAACACGGACCCTTTTGCCGGACACGCACCGAATAAATTGTACGGGTCGTGCTTTTTTCTGGTTTGCCGCGATTCGCAGCGAACCCGGCAAAATCGTGGGTACCGACGAAATGTTTGGCTGCTTGCTTTAGAATTTTAACATCGATTGGGCGTGCGATGTGCCAGGCACGGCGATATTCGAATGGAGGCAAGACAGAAGCTAAACAGATTCTATAACGATAAATTTTTCCTTTTGCCGAAAGTCGCGCGTGAAAATTATTCGACATGTACTGGCAGCGAAGAACGCGAATAGTTGGAGGTAGCAATGCGTTGAGCGCTTCGGTCCAACGTGCGGCTGACAAACGGTCGTTCGGAAGATCGATATGGGCGCATTGCGCAAGTGCGTGAACGCCGGCGTCCGTTCGTCCAGCACCATGAACGCGCACCTGTTTGCCAAGGACCCGCTCAAATGCGCGCTCCAAGTGATCCTGGACAGTATTGCGATGAGATTGGCTCTGCCAACCGGCAAACGGCGAGCCATCGTACGCAATAATCAGTTTCAGTCTTCGGAGCATGGCGATCTAGTGATCAGTGAACGGTAATCGGTAGCAGAACCGCTGCTCACAGATCGCTCTTGAGTCCAGTGTCCGCGGCGCGCCGATCCAGATAGCTCTGAAGAATCATTTGAGCTGCTACTTGGTCGATGTAGCCTCGGGTATTTCGCGTCTTCTTACCCGCGTCACGCAATGCCCGCTGCGCTGCGACGGTCGTTAGGCGCTCGTCCCAGGTAAAGACCGGGCACGGCAAAATGGCACGCAACTTTTCTACAAACTGAAGGACTTCAGTTGCGGCTGTTCCGATTTGTCCGTTCATCCGGCGAGGAACACCGGCTACGACATGATCGATTTTTCTTTCGCGGACGATTTCCGCGATACGCGAGGGCGCCCGCTCGTTTGCTGGAATGGTCTCAAGCGGATGCGCTAATAACTGTAACTCATCAGATATTGCTGTTCCGATCCGCACCCGGCCAAAATCCAAAGCCAGGATTGGGTTCATCGCGCGTTGGCTCATTGCAGCTCCGGTGGAAGCTTGCCGATCAGATTCTTGATCTTTTCTGCTTCGTGTCGGTGACAGACCAAAAGCGCGTCCTTAGTTCGAACAACGATGAGATCATGAACTCCAAGTAGTGCGATGGTCATCCCATCCTCTTCGAAAACGATGTTGTTGCTGGAATCGAGCGCAGTGATGGCGCAATTCGCGGCGTTTCCCTGCTTGTCTTTCTCAAAATAATTCGCCATTGCTCTCCAGCTTCCAATGTCGTCCCAGTCGAAACTCGCCTCGACTACAAGAACGCGGTCCGCCTTTTCCATGATCGCATAATCGAAGGATATCCGCGGCAGTTTGCCGAAGCGGTCACGCAAAGCGTTTTCGAAGTTTTTCGGAGCGCGAAGTTGTGAAATGAAATCCGCCAGCTCCGGCGCGTGACGGTTGAATTCACGGAGCACCGTAGGCACTGACCAGACAAACATGCCTGCGTTCCACCGGAAGTTTCCTTTTCGTAGAAATGATTCGGCCAGATCGCGGTTGGGCTTCTCGCGAAAGCGCAGGACTCGATGAATAGCATCGTTATCGGGGTATTTGCGCAAACGGACTGGTTTGCCTTGCTCAATGTAACCGTATCCGGGACAGGCCCAGGTCGGCTTGGTCCCGATGGTTACAAGCTCGCCTGTTTCTTCGGCTGCATTGGCAGCCAAAGTCAGTGTTTCCTGAAAAGCCTTCTGGTTGGCAATGACGTGATCGGCGGGGAGAACGAGCATTGTGGCTGCATGATCGCGAGCCACGACCCAACCGGTCCCAAGAGCAACCGCGGCGGCGGTATCGCGTTTGGCAGGCTCAGCGATGATGTTCTCTTTTGGAAAACCACCAAGCAATTTGCGCACTGCGCTTTCTTGTTCGGTGTTTGTCAGGATCAGAGTGAGGTCCGGCGCGACAAGGCCTTCAAGGCGCCCCAAGGTTTCTTCGAGCAGAGTCTTGTCTGAAACCAGGCGCAGCAATTGTTTGGGGCGGGCACGCCTGCTCAATGGCCAAAAGCGTTCCCCGCTGCCTCCGGCGAGGATAAGCGCGTATATCGGATTGGGCATGTTGCTGAAAAAGTGGGAGGCTCTTCCGGGTTCCGAAAATTGCCGTTTCTTTTTCCCAAACGCGACGTATATGGTAAACGATGTCTCTCCCGATATCCATTTCAAAAACTTCCGAGCAGCTTCCCGTTGATCCGTTGCTCGTCGTCACACGGGCTGCCATTGGCCTTGGCGTGGGGATATTGATGGCCGACAAGATTAAACCCTCGATTCGCCAGGCAGCAGCGATCGCGCTTGTTGCGATTGGCGCGTTGGCAGCGGCGCCGTGGCTTGTAAAAATTACACTGGGCCAGATCAATCGACCGGAATCAGAGTGGGGGAGTCGCGCCCGCCTGCGCTCCATTCGTGGCGATTCCGGTTATACTTCGGATACGGATATTTATTAGCCACTGTAGAGGCAGCCGTGCCGGCTGCGACGCTTTGAAAGTATGCAGGCAACGCGCCTGCCACTTCACCCGGTGTCCACGGCGAATCTTTCGGCGCCCTTGGCCGGAATTTTAACTGTCATCCGCGACGGCTTGCGCAACCGCAGCGTCACTAATCGCTCAAGGCCATTTGCGATACAGACCCGCAAGCAGGCTGGCGCTACAGAAACGCTTCAGCCACGGAATCCGCCAGTTCTTTGCCTTTTCGCGTTAGAACGAAATTGCCGTTCGATTTTCGAAGTAGCCCGAGCGCAATAAACTCATTTTTTTCTTGCGCGAAACCTTTCAGTTCGGAAGCAGAAACTCCGTCGCTTGTGCGTAACGAGAGCGCAATTCGCTCTGTGCGTTTCATTTCGCGCGTCAGGTTTTCGCTGACTCCTCGCGGCGACCGGCCGGAAAGAACGCGGTCTGCGTAAGTGCGATAGTCACAGACATTCTGCCAACGATTCATGCCGACAGTCGAAAACGCGCTTGGACCGATGCCGAGATAATCTTTTCCCAGCCAATAGGCGCGGTTGTGAACTGATGAAAATCCTGGGCGCGCATAGTTTGAGATTTCATATTGTTCGTAGCCAGCGTCTTCCAGAATGGACATAGCCATCTCGAAAAACGCGGCATCTGCATCCGTGTCCTGCAGAAGTTCACCGCGCGCGTGGCGGAGAAAGAATTCGGTGTCCTGCTCGTAAGTGAGGCAATAGGCGGAGATGTGATCGGGTAGAAGGGCGATAGTTTTCTCCAATGTGAACTTCCACTGCTCGATGGTCTGATCTGGCAATCCGAACATGAGATCGACATTGATGTTCGAGAATCCGGCAGCTCGCAGGATATGGAACGATTGCTCGGCTTGCTGCGAGTTGTGCTCACGTCCTAGAACTTTCAGTAATTCGCTGTCCCAGGATTGAACGCCAAGACTAACTCGGGTTACTCCTAGTTTGCGCAGAAGAGCAGCCTTGCGTGCAGACACGCTTCCTGGATTGGCCTCGATCGTCCATTCTGCAAGCGATGAGAGATCGAGCCGTTCATGGAAACCTCCGAGCAGAAATTCCAACTGCGAAGTCGTGAGAGCCGTGGGCGTGCCGCCACCGAAGTAGATGGTTTCAGGCGTCCGCGCAAAACTCGCGCGTTGCTGATCGAGGTCGCGCAATATTGCTTCACAAAATCGCCACGTCTGCGAGCGATCAAGCAAATCTTTGTAAAACGCGCAATACGGGCAGATTCGGGCGCAAAAGGGGATATGGACATAAAGATGATAGATGGAAGCAACTGTAGCGGCAGGCGTGTCGCCTGAATTTGCGCGCGGTCTCGCAGCGGTCACAACTGCCGCCACAGCGTCAGAGTTGTGATTCGTAGTGTTGCTCATAGAATCGCTTGGTCTTTGCTCGACATGACAGAACTCCGGAACGTAGCCCTCATTCTGCTTTGCGCCATTGCTTCGGGCCTGGCGCAAACGCCGCAGCCTGCGCCGACTCCGTCGATCGTGTACTCTGTCCACGATCCTGGCTCGATCAAAGATTACAAGACGAACCCGCGGATCGTGCATGAGATGGTGACTCGGCTCATCCTCGCCGCGACTGGTCAGTCTGACGTAGGCAAGGCATGGGGGTCGCTCGTCTCTCCCAATGACAGGGTGGGAATCAAAATCAGCGCAGCCGGCGGCGAACTCTTCACGACCCACCACGACATCGTGAATGCGATCGTCGATGGACTGGCGGCGGCGGGACATCCACGTGGCAGTATTATTGTTTGGGACCGCTCCCTGGGCGGGGTCAAGGACGCCGGCTATCGGCCGGCAGTTGATGGCTACCAGGTAAGGGCAATCGCGCCGCACGACGGATATGATCCGAAAGCAGTCCTCTCGGCTCCTTTGCTTGGGAAACTCGTATGGGGCGATTTGGAATACTTCGGTGATATCGGAAAAATGCCCATGCTGTCCGATACCGAGAACACCAGCAACGTGAGTCATTTCTCCAAGATCATTTCCAGCGAAGTAGACAAAATCATTAATGTTCCAGTGATGAGCATTAGTGAAACGAATGGAATCGCCGGTTGCATTTACAACATGACGATCCCCAACATCGATAACTGGCGCCGCTTTGCTCAAGGCTCTCGTTTTGGCGCAGAAAGTCTCGCGGAGATCTATGCTAACCCAATCATCGCAAAGAAGGTGGTTTTCAATTTAATGGATGGCCTCATCGCACAATATGCCGGTGGCCCGCAGCCCCAACCGAACTACGCGATTCATTATGCAACACTCTACGCAAGCAAGGACCCGGTCGCTTTGGATGCCGTAGCCTTGAAGTATTTTGAACAATGGCGCGCACGCGGCAGTCTCCCTGCGATCGGCCCACTGGCTGGCTATGTCAGTTATGCCAGTCAGATCGGTCTGGGTAACTCCGCGCCGAATCGGATCGAGGTCAAGAATATTGGCCGATGAAGTTTTACACCGTAGTCGGGATCGATGATCCCGGCGGTTCAAGAATGATCGCACTGTTAGGAACGCTGTCTGCCGGCATCACCAATGCCGGCTACAGATCATGAGTGCGCAACCACCTTGTTCTACTCAGGCATTAGGGAAAACAATCCTGCGTTCGGTGTCTCGTTCGTTTTATCTTTCAATACGATTCCTGCCCCCGCAATTGCGCGAACCGATTGCTCTCGCATATCTGCTTGCGCGGACAACAGACACCGTCGCCGATACAACTCGAATTCCGGGCACCGTGCGAATGGAGGCTTTAAAAATGGTTTCGGACGGGATTCAAGAAAACGCCCCGCGAGAAGTGGTTATCAATCACGTAGCCTCGTTCGTACGGTTACAAGAGAACGCAGCGGAGCGAACGCTCCTGGATTCGTTGCCCGATTGTCTGGAATGGCTCGAACAAACCGGCGGAGCAGATCGAGACGACATTCGCGCTGTGCTTGAGAAGATCACGCATGGACAGATGCTTGATTTGCATCGCTTCGATAATCCGGCAGAAGTGCGCGCGCTCCAAACCGCCGCCGATCTAGACGAATACACATATCTGGTCGCGGGCTGTGTAGGCGAATTCTGGACGCGACTTTGCTTTCGGCATCTTCGCGATTTTACCAGCTTAATCCTCGACGAAATGCTTGCACTCGGCCGGCAGTACGGCATGGGACTTCAATTGATCAACGTCTTGCGTGACGCCAGTAGTGATCTGCGAGCCGGTCGATGTTATTTCCCCGAAGATGAACTTCGCGCTGTCGGTCTGAGTGCGGCGCAGATTTTGTCTCAATCGGATCGTTTCCAGCCGATCTACCAAAGATGGATGGAAAAAGCGCAGGATGGCTTGGAGTGCGGCATGCGATATTCGCGCGCGATCCGGAACCGGCGAGTGCGTGCTTCAACGGTTTTACCGGCGTTAATCGGGGCGCGCACGCTGGCCCTTCTGCGTAAACCTGGCGCCAGCGCGCTGGATCACACGATCAAAATTCCGCGCCGCGAGGTGCGTGGGATGATTTTGTCGTTAGTCATTCATCTCGCATCGCACAAGCAGATTGATACGATCTTCAATCACGCGAGACGCTCATAGACCGCCATTACAGAATTATAGAAAATAATTTCGCTGTTTTTCGCTGATTGGTTTCTCGAGTCGCTCGAGCACTTGCATCATGTCTTCCCAGACTTTCCGTTTCTCGGAGGGCGACTGGTTCCGCAGCAGGTAGGCGGGATGATAGGTAATCATCAGCGGCATGCCGTTGTATGAATGCCAGCGCCCGCGCAATTCCCGCATCGTTCCGCGTGCTCCAAGAAGGCCTTCTACAGCGACTGCGCCCAGCGCAACCAGGACCCTGGGCTGAATAATATCGATCTGTTCGATGAGGTAAGGGCGGCATGTCTGCATCTCTGCCGGTGTCGGCGCACGGTTCCCGAACGAGCCTGCTGGCATGTCTGGCCGGCATTTAAGGATATTCGCGATGTACACATCCTCGCGGGCGAAGCCCATCGCTTTAATGATTTTCGTTAACAACTGTCCGGCGCGGCCGACGAATGGTTCGCCCTGCTGATCCTCATCCGCGCCAGGCGCTTCGCCGATGAACATGATTTCCGCGTCGGGATTGCCAACCCCAAAAACGGTTTGAGTTCGCGAGCGGGCAAGATGCGCGCACTTTGTGCAACCACAAACGCGTTCACGAACAGCCGCTAGCAGCTGTGCTTTATTCGCCCAAGCTTCGGGGAGCTGTTGTCCCGTGGGCGATACGTGCGCTTTCCGCAGGGAAGCGGCTAGAGAATATGTAGATTGCAACTGCTCCAGCGCGTTTCTTGATACTCGCGGCGCCCGGTCACTTGTCTCTCGAATTTTTTCCAGCTCGGCGATGACAAGTTCGAGCGCGGGCTGCATCATTTGGAACGATCATCCGAAATTTTGCGCACTGCGGCAATCTCTTTGTAGAGACGTGGCGATGTTTTTCGAGTGCGAGGAGACCTTCCGGTTTGGCAGTCAGGACGCTCGCCGGCCCGCCCTGCAGCCCCGACGGCTGTGCTACGCATTACGCGCGCTCAACCATTGCAAGGCGAAGCGCGCTACCTCGCGCGAATTTTTCAGATCAAGTTTGTCTTTGATGTGCGAGCGGTGAGTCTCCACTGTCTTGGGGCTGAGATGTAACGCTTTCGCAATCTGCCTCACATCGTTGCCTTTGCCGATCAACTCCAGTACTTCGAGCTCGCGATCGCTCAGTCTCTCAACGGCGTCGGCCTCGCCTTCGGCCTGGCGATGCGCGAATTTTGTGATCACCTGTGCCGCCATGGCTGGGCTGAGATAAGGACGTCCGTTAAAAACTTCCCGAATTGCCTGGATCACATTGGCCATCGCCTCATGTTTCATGACGTAGCCTTCTGCTCCGGCGCGCAGCGCGCGCAAAGCGTAGAGCGATTCGTCGTGCATCGAGAGCACCAGAATTGGCAGCTTCGAGAACTCTGCGCGGATGTTCTTGATTAACTCTATGCCGTTAGCGCCCGGCAAACTAAGGTCCACAATCGCCAGGTCCGGATTCAGTTTGCGGATCACATCCATCGCTTCCGGTGCATTGTTGGCCTCGCCGCAAACTGCAAAACCATCCTCGGATTGAATCAATTGCTCAAGACCCTTTCGAAACAGCGGGTGATCATCGACAATAACAATCCGCTTCGCCTCCGGTAGGTCGCATTTCGGATTCTTATTAGTCGATCTGGCGTATTTCATTTAGCTACCATCGTTCCTGCGATTCAAATGGGAATTTCGTAAAGCCGATTTCGGTGTCGTCGGGATTCCTGCGGGGCGTTTCATTTAACTCTTTCTATTAAATGATACGCCCCTCGGCTGATTGTCCGATGCAGGAGATTTAGATTAGGGTGTTTAACGCTTTCGTTAGTTTTGCCGACCAAGGCTCTTGAGCACGTTTTTTTCTCTTGTTTGATTTGACTGTTCCGTCGGGCAAACAACAGGCCACACGGGTGCCGCCTTTTTCCAGAGATTCGACTTTCAACTGCCCTCCCATCAGGCCCGCGCGATAATTCATGATGTGAAACCCTAGCCCGCGCGTACCGTTTCGAACTCCCTGAACTCCGACGCCATCATCGGTTACGCTCAAGACCATTTGCCTTTGTCCGGATCGCTCTAGTTTGACCACTATCTGCCGCGCTTGGGCATGCTTGTTAGCATTGATCACTGCTTCGCGCGCGATGCGATACAGATGTGCCGCGACCATGTCGTCTTCGAGATGAAATGATGGTTTGACTTCCAAACGACACGGCGTTCGCCAGATCTCGCGGTCAACCAAATCTTCCAATGCTTCCACAAGTCCGGCCGCGTCCACATCGAAGCGATGCAAAGCGCGGGAAAGGTTTCGGGTATCGGTCGCGGCGTTATTCACGAGCTCCGCGATTTTTTCGATGTCTTTCACCTCGATGACTCGGTGATTCTTTAATCGCAACCCGACCGATCGGGCCATGAACGCAACTGCTGTCAGATGCTGGCAAATCCCATCATGCAATTCCTGGGCGAGTCGCTGTTGTTCGCGATCGCTGATCTCGAGGATTTCACCCTCCAGGCCCTTCCGTCGTTCGATCTCGCCTTTCAATTCGGCGTTTACTATGTGCAACGCTTCCGTGCGCCGCTCTACCAGCTGTTCCAGCAGTTCTTTTGATTTTTGCAACGCCGCTTCCGCTTTCTTGCGCGCCGTAATATCGATCACTACGGCCACAACAGACTTGGGCCGGCCCGCCGCGTCGCGTTCCGGTGCGTCGGAGACATTCACCCACAGGAGCGACCCATCCTTGCGAATATAGCGCTTTTCGATTTCGGTTGGTTCGCCCTTTCTCAAGGCGCGCTCAAATGCATGCACCGTCTTTGCCAGATCGTCGGAATACGTTATTTCACGAACGGTCTTGCCGATTAGCTCTGATTCTTTGTAGCCGAGCATCTTACAAAATCTCGAATTCGCGAATTCGATGAGACCCTTTAGATCGTAGCGTGCCATGCCTGCATTAGCTTGCTGCACGGTCGCTCGAAAGCGCTCTTCGGATTCGCGCAATGCTTCTTCATCGCGTTTGTGTTCAATCGCCTGCCCAAGTTGGGTGGCAATCGTGGTCGCCAGTTTCAGCTCGTCGTCGGTGAACACATGCGGCGCGTCATAGTAGGTCGTGAATTTGCCGATCAATTTTTGGCTGCTGACCAACGGAATGAATGCAACGGCGCGAATGCCTTCGCTTCGAATGGTTGATTTCAGCCGCTTCGGAATATCGGCAATATCGACATCGTCAATGCAAACGGGCCTGGGATTTTTTGCATCCGGTTTCCATGGCGAATGACCTTCTAGCGCCTTGCGATATCTTTCTGACAAACCGCGCCAGGCGACAAAGCGCATCACCTTCTCTTTATCTAAAAGCAAGATCGACGCGCGATGGCAGTCCATAGCGGAAAGAATCGCGTCCAGCGACGCGTCATGAATTTCGCCGACGTCGGTGGCGATGTATTGCAGTTGAGCAAATTGATAGAGTGCCCGCTGTTGTTGCTCTGCGCGTTTGCGCGCGGTGACATCAGTGTTGGTTTCGAGAATTGACCTTGGTCGTCCGCGCACATCTCGGTCCAGTCTCCACCGCGAAAAAACGGTAATAGTCTTGCCGTCCTTTCGGGTATGAACCAATTCACCCGACCAACGATTATCGCGTACCAAATTTTTTCGAATCTTTTCTAAATTTTCCGGATGCGCCGTCTGTAGCAGCGCGTGCGTAATTTTTCCGAGCGCTTCTTTGGCCGAGAAGCCGTACATTTCCTCTGCACCACGGTTCCAATAAACGACGCGGTCGCGATAATCGCGGACGATGATTGCGTCGTTGCTCAAATCGAGGAGCCGCGCCTGTTCAGTCAGGCGTCGTTCCGTTTGTTTTTGGTTGGTGATATCGCGAGCAATTTTTGAAACGCCGACGATTGCGCCTTTCGGGTTTTTGATCGGCGAAATCGTCAACGAAACATCGATCAACTGCCCATCTTTCCGGCGACGAACCGTTTCGTAGTGATCCAATGATTCACCACGGTGAATTCTTCTCAGAATCTCCTGTTCTTCGCTTTGCCGATCTTTGGGAATCAGAGTCAGGATCGATTTGCCGATGATCTCTTTTGGTTTGTATCCAAAGATGCGTTCGGCGCTTTGGTTCCAATCGGTGATGATTCCATTCAAAGTTTTTGCCGCGACCGCGTCGTGGGAGGATTGAACTACCGCGGCCAGGCGCATGGCTGCCGTCTCTGCCCGCTTGCGCTCGGTGATGTCAAATAAACAATTAATGGCGCCCGTAATTTTGCCATGCTCATCAGTCAGAATTCGTGGCGCCGGAATGACGTGCCGCTTTTCGCCGTTGGGACGCTCGACGATGATCTCCAAATCCTCCGCTTTCAGTTTTTCGCCGCGCAGCGCCCGTGCCATAGGGCATTCTTTGTGCGGCATGTTACGGCCGTCGGGATAATAGATTTTGTGGGAGCCGCAGAATCTCGGCTTTTCTCCATTTTGGCCGGGTTCGCCTCCCCACAATTCAACGGCGCGACGATTGTATTCTCGGATGACGCCGTTTGCATCGCACGTATAAACCGCGACCGGCACAAGATCGAACAAAGTACGATAACGCTTCCGCGATTCTCGAATTTTGTCTTCGGTCCGCTTGAGTTTCGTCAGATCGACGATCGCCGCCTGATTGATGCCGTCTGTATTGCCTCTCATCGTCCCCCTAGTAACATCGTCGGCCGGCGATCTCCGTGGTGTCTTGAAATAGCGAGCTTTGCCACGGGCGACCTTCGTTTTGCTCATACGCGACCCAACAAATGCAAAAACTCTCGGAACGGACGGTAGATACTACGACAGTCTATCTCAAAGGCAAAGAGCGCTACTGATACCGTCCTTACAAATCAGCGGAGCATCGCGCGCTTGCATTTTTGGAATGCCCCGATGCTCTCGGATGGTGCCCAGGCCATCAGGAGTCCCGAATCATCTTGAACTTCTACGCGAGATTTCGGGAGTCCTTCGAGTCGCGATGTCGCTTCCGCGCAAAGGAACGGTCACCGATTAATGGCGGCTCTACGCTCTTCGATTAGATCGCGCTCGACTTCCCAAAATCTGAGCGACGAAAGAAGGAGGCTATGTGCTGGTTCAACCTGGTTAGCTTGTTCATCATCCGTCATCTCACGGGCCAATACCTTGTAATTTTTGCTCTGTCTTAGCCCCTTCTGTTTGGACTTCGACGTTCTCAAGTTTAAGCGCCTCGATCGTCGTGATTCCATCAATGCTCTCCCTCTTTTTGAACCCCTTTCCTGTTCACTTGTTTCGTTAGGATGTGGCAGTGGTTGTGACGGATCTGTTTTGCAACCTGCATAGAATCAGATAATCGCAGGGGACGCGCTTCTCGCTGTTGGACAGTCGCCGATCATCTCCGCGGGCGGATGTAATCCAGCGAGATATTGGGCGTCGAACGCACGCAAGGCTTCTGTAACGGTACGCCCAATTCCGACGATGCCTTCTTCGACGCTTGGGCCGAGCAACGCGATCCAAAGCTCGCCGCGAACAAACAATCGGGGACGGCGAACCGCCGCAGGGCTCCCGGGGTGAGCCTGGCAGTACAGCTCCATCTGTTCCATTGCCGCGAGCGCATAGTCCATGCCGTGGCGTTCACGCGAAAGGTGACCGTTGTTCTTCTTCACCCGCGTATAGAACGCACGTCTATGTGGCGTTGGATGTGATTTTTTGTAGCCGGGATCGGGTGGTCCGGGCTACAGCGCGCAAAACCATAAGATTTCCACCGATAGGCAAATCCGCCGCCCGCCTGATTGTCCTGCCACTTGCCAGGGATGTATATGTTTTTTCATGAGCTTCTGCCCACCGAACACGTTGTCCGATGCAGAGAAACTGGATGTACTGCGGCGGCTAGATCAGTTTCGGGAATGGCGTTCGTTGGATGACAAACGTTTCTGTCTTGTTTGCGGTAAGATCATTAATGGTTGGCAAATTCAGACAGCCGATGGAACGCGGGGAAATGGACCGTTACGACTGAGTTGTCCAACGGAGCGATGTAACTCCATTCCGATGGATTGGGTGTTGCCTACGGACGAACTCGAGACGCTGGCGGAGACAGCGACAGCTGAAGATCACAACACTGCTCCTCCGAAAGTGGCTGATCGCGGCGAAGAACAGAGCCTGGCATCGCGATTACGCAAATTCGCGCTTCATCTCAAGTTAGCTTCTTAACGCCGGTCCTCTGACTTCTGTGGGCCCGAGCCTGGACGGGCTCGCAGGACTTCCCGCCTCCGGGGAGAACCTTCGTAGGATTTTATCTGATCACTTAATCAGCCAGCGTCCCGATTGTCTGTTTCGGTGCAATGAGCAACGTGCTTTCTGTTATGATCGCGCACGTCACACTCGATGATCGGCTGTCGATACTGCGCGCGGGAGATCGATTCCGGAAATGGAATTCGCTCGACGATCAGCGGGTTTGTAGTGTTTGCGAGCGAAAATTCAAAGGCAGGCAGGTCGAGATCCGGCGTTTCAATAGCGGCACATATACGGTGCATTGTCCCACTCTGGGATGTCCTTCAGAACCGCATCAATGGCTTTATCCACGAGCTGCGGTCGCTTCTGGGATGGGTGAGCCGGAGTGGTGGCGTGCCGGCAAACAAGCGGCGCGTCGCGCCGCGGAGTCAATGCCACACGCACGGAGGCATCGAGTATGATTGGATCCACTCTTGATCAACCGGGAGTATCTTTAGCGCGCGACGAGGCGCTGATGAAAGCGGTTTCACGGCGGCGCTATGATGCGCTCGCCGAGTTATATGACCGGCATGGCAAAAAATTACGCGCGACAATCGACGGAGTCGTTCATGAAGAAGCCGAGGCTGATGATGTTTTGCAGGAGATCTTTATCCAGATCTGGAAAGAGGCAGGCCGTTATTCACCTAAAGCGGGTAAGCCGCTTGGGTGGATGGTTACGATCGCGCGCCGCCGTGCCATCGACCGTTTGCGCCGGCGGCAGGCTTATTCTCGCGTACGCGAGCGTTATCAAGAGCGCGTGATCCAGCAGGTGCCCAACTCACCGCGCGAGGCAGACGATGTTTTCGTCTTGAACGATCTGCGTCAGTTTCTCAAGCGGTGCATGCGAGTGTTGCCGCGGCTTCAGCGCGAGGCGCTCGAGCTCGCTTTCTTCAAGGGACTCAGCCACAGGGAAATTGCCGCAGCGACGCATGCTCCGCTGGGAACGGTGAAAACACGGCTGGAGCTTGGCCTGCAAAAACTCACCCACACGCTGGGACCGCTGCGCCACAAGGTGTGATTCGACTCACTCAAGGGTGGATCGGCTTCTCCTGAAAATGCCAGTCCGCTCGGACCGATGGGACATGAATCGCCGAAGGCGCAAGATTCAGGATTCGAGAGCGTGGGGACTAAAGACCGCAACGGCGCTTGTTGTTGGTCAACGCGTTGAGGACAACGCATTTCGCCGCTAGCGCAGCAAAACGACAAGTAACACGATTAGTAAGATAAGACCCAAACCGCCGCTGGGATAGTATCCCCAGCCGGTGCTATACGGCCATGTTGGCAGGGCAGCGATTAATACAAGAATCAGAATGATGAACAGCAGGAAGCGCATATTTTTCTACGTGATTCGCATCTCGTGCATGCGCCGCGCGCAATTTCTCGCTAGTGCGGACTCGGTGAAGTGTTGACGTTAATTTCCGTTTTCTCCTTCTTGATCTCGGTGGCCGGCGACGGGTTTATCCCCGTAGTCTGACTCTCCTTCTTCTCCGCCGGCGGGTTCACCACGGTGGTATTACTTTCTTTCTTTTCCGCAGGGGGATTAATCGTTGTCTCCTTTTGCTCACAAGCTGCGAGCAGGGCCATCCCCGCCAGCAGGCAAATACACCTTTTCATATTAAGTGAATCGCGTCTCAGCACCGATTTCGCCGCGTCGATGTCGGATTATCCATAGGTCGCAAATGTTAGATTCCCCCCACCAACGCCAGGATTATCAGAATCAAAAGAATCAAACCGAGTCCGCCACTGGGATAATAACCCCAGCCCCGGCTATACGGCCAAGTAGGTAACGCCCCAATTAATAGGAGAATGAGAATGATTAACAGGATTGTGCTCATTATGCAGAGACAACGCATTTCGCACCGTCTGTGGATTTGTTAGGCCGTAAAAAAAGTACTTCGGTGTCCGTCGGACACACGCGCAGCGATTCACCAATGCGATTTGCTTCTAGGAGGTGAAAGCATGCTGCGTTGGGCATTAATTTTTCTTATAATCGCACTGGTGGCGGCGCTTTTTGGATTTACGGGTATCGCCGCTGCGGCCGCGGGGATTGCCAAATTCTTGTTCTTTCTGTTCCTGGTGGTTTGCCTGATCTTTTTTCTTATCGGCATATCGGCAGGCAGGAGGGTTCCGTAAGCGGTGTTATCATTCCGGCGCGCTTGTAAAGAACGCGCCGACGACGGGGAACACGAGCTGCGCGGTAGCTCCGTCGATCCCCACCTCGGCGTGTGTCATCTCTGGGAGTGAATTAGTAAACTCGCGTGGGTAAAGGAGATTGGATGGGCCGAGGATGGAGATTCCAAGCGGTCTGACCGTATCGCGGTCAATTTGGTTTGGCTCTTAGTAATCCTCATCGCATTCTCTACCGTGACCTTTCTACGCGGATGCTCACAAGCGAGGAGAAGGAACTCAGGAGATCGTTGGTGAGCTTAGAAAACTTAAGCCTCTAATAATCAGGTTTCACTACACGCTTGCAGGCTCATTCGCCGTAAAAACTGCCAGCAGCAACCGAGTCAATTACGCCGCGAGCTTGTCGAGAATGGTTTGTAGCTCGTGAAGATCGACTGGTTTGACGAGATGAAAGTCGAATCCCGCTTCTTTGGAGCGCCGCAGATCTTCATCCGTACCGAAGCCAGTGAGCGCGACCGCCTTGATTGGCCGCGTTCGACGAGTTTGTGATATGACATCGTAGCCGCTTCCGTCTGGCAGCCCGATGTCACATACGAGCACATCGATTTCTCCCGAGCCGACGATGTCTAGCGCGCTGCGTACATTGTCCGCAGTCAAAACTCGATGACCGAAATGAGTGAGCAGCCGCGACAACATGCGTCGGGTGTCCCGGTGATCTTCTACCAGCAGCACCCGTAACGATTTTGGCGGCTTGCTACGAATGAGAGAACCCAACTCAGCTGTCGCATCTCCCTCCGCGACGGTGTCGAGAGTGACGCTGAATGTAGCACCGAAACTCCGGCCACGACTGTCTGCCTCAATTGTGCCGTGGTGCAGATCGACAAGATGTCTGGAAATTGCAAGTCCCAGACCCAGTCCGCCGAACCGACGAGTTACAGACGCATCGGCCTGCTCGAATGGCGTGAACAACGAGGCCAGCCGCTCAGATTCAATTCCAATGCCGTTGTCGGTAATTTTGAAATGGAAACGGGCTGCATCGTCATTGAATGTGTCGATGGTGATCCGTCCACAGGTATGCGTGAATTTCACGGCATTGTTGATCAAGTTCCAAAACACCTGCTGAAGCCGGATGCAATCAGCCATTATATGACGTTGTTTTGCGTTCAGGTTGGTCGAGAGCTTTAATTTCTTGGCTGCGATTGCGGAGCCTGCGGTATCGATTGCATTGCTAACGATCGTGTGTGCGTCGCAGTTTTCCAAGTCGAGGCGCAGTTTGCCGCGAGTGATGCGGGTGAGATCGAGCAGGTCGTCAATCAAACGTGCCTGCAATTTCACATTTCGCTTAATCAGCTGCACATCCTCCACGAACTCCTGAGGAATTTTTTCAGCGTTGTCTTCCAGGTAGGTTGCTGCCGCAAGCGCAGGTGTAAGCGGCGTGCGCAGTTCATGGCTCAGGGCCGCGAGAAAATCGTCCTTGGCCTTGCTCGCCTTTTGCGCTGCGATTTTCTCAGCTTCGAACTCGCGACTGCGGATTTGATCGGTGATGTCGCGTGTGACCTTTGAATAGCCCCGAAGTGTTCCCTTGTCGTCGCGCAGCGCAGTAAGTATGACTTCGGCTTCAAAAGTTGATCCGTCTTTGCGGACGCGGAGGCCCTGATCACGAATGTGTCCGCGACGGGCTGCTTCGCGCAGATTGCGTTGGGGCTTGCCAGCAGCAACATCTTCTGCGGTATAAAAACAGGCAAAGTTCTTCCCTGTAATTTCTTCCGGCCTGTAGCCTTTGATCTTCTGTGCTCCCGTGTTCCACGTCACGACAGTGCCGGTCGGGTCCAGCATGTAGATGGCGTATTCTTCGACGCTGTCCACGAGAATGTGGAACTGTTCGGCTGTCTGATACAGTACTGAGGTAATGGTCCCGTTGTCACCCATTGGCTGCGAAGGCAATATCCCATCGGATTCGGAGCACCGCTGTTGTTTGGTTCCCCCGCCTCAACTATTAGCGGCGGTTCCTCGCCGCCAACTCGGACTTTTCCGCACGTTTAAACGCAGGCAGCACGGCCGTCTGCGCGATGTGTCCCAATCCGACAACAGCGTAACGAATTTTCTTGTTCATGGCGTTCCTTCCTTTGTTTCCCAAGATAAACTTCGCGCCGGAATCGCCGCGTGTATGCATCGATTTGTATCGCGCGAGGCAACTGATCCTGGCTCCGCGTGCGAAATCTCTATCACCATGACAAAACTACAATTCAAGGGTGGTTGGAACGAAGTGAAAGGCAGACTGAAGCAGAAATACGCGCAATTAACCGATGACGACCTCACGTTTGCCGAAGGGAAAGACGATGAATTGGTGGGGCGACTTCAACAAAAACTCGGTAAATCCAAGGAAGATTTGCGGAAGGAGATCCAGAATCTCTAAAAAGGTTCTCGTTGAACCCCACGGGTTACAACTTGCGAAGTTGTGATATATTCTTCGAATGCAAACGCCTGAAATTACCGCCTATTTGAAAACATATTGCGGCTGGAGCGCCGGTGTGCGCGCCGTATTGGCCAAATACAAACTTCCTTATACGGAGAAGGATATTATCCAGAATCCGGCGTTTCGGTGGGAGATGGAGACCAAGAGCGGGCAGCCCCTCTCGCCCAGCGTGGAAATTAATGGGCATATGCTCGCGGATGTGAGCGGCGAAGAGGTCGAGAGCTACTTGATCGACAACAAACTGGTCCAGCCCAGCGACGCGGAAACGGATGTTCCTACAAATGCACCGTGTGCTACCGAGCAACACGAAGGCGTAGTAAAGCTGAATTTGTAGGATCTGTAGAGGAAGCTGATAACTTTCCCTGCAATCAATCCGCGGGCGGCATATCGCATTGGTCTAATCGGTGGGATTCATCCAGCTCCCGCGTTCCTTTTCCACAACGTAATCTGTGGCTAGATTGTCTTGCTCTCTAGCCGATGAAATTCTTTGCTCGTCTCCGATCGGGAAAAAAGAAAGCCGGAAGCCGTCTTTTCCGTTACGGCTGGAAAGTCACGCTCCTCATTCTGTTAGCGGGAGCCGGCTTCGCGGTTTTCCTCTTTTACGGCACCTGGGCGCAAACGTTCGACATGAAGAATGTCGGCGAAATGCCGGAGCGAAATACGGTTTATGATGTAGATGGAAAAATTTATAGCCGCCTGGCGGGTGCAAATCGCCTAAAGGTTTCTCTTAGCGAAGTCTCGCCTTCCTTTATCGCCGCTGTGTTGGCGCGCGAGGACAGTCGCTTTTACGAGCACAAGGGGATTGATTGGCGCGGAATTCTGCGTGCGCTGGTCCGCGACATTATGAGTGGCTCGCCCAAAGAAGGCGCAAGCAGTATCACGCAGCAACTCGCCAGAAACAGTCTTCCACTCGGCGGTCGCACTCTCAGCCGGAAATTGCTCGAAGCGATGGTGGCGCTGCGGATTGAACGCCAGTTTACAAAACAGCAGATTCTCGAGCTCTACTTAAACCGGATCTATTTCGGCAACGGTTGCTACGGAGTTGAGACCGCGTCGCAAGCTTACTTCGGCAAGAGCGCCTCCAAGCTGAATCTTCCCGAAGCGGCGCTCCTGGCAGGATTGATCCGCAGCCCCAATCGATTTTCACCGATAAAGAATCCGGAAGGCGCAAAAACCCAACGCAATGCCGTTCTGGATCGTATGGTGGCATTGAAAAAACTTTCGTCGGCGGATGCCGAAGCCGCCAAGCGGGCGAAGATCGCGCCGCACCCCAGGCGTATGCCTTTTGTTCAGGAGAATTACGCGATGGACGCTGTTCAGCGCGATCTGAATTTGATCCTGACACAGGATCAGATCGATAACGGTGGTCTCTCGATCTACACCACGCTCGATCCGTCTGTGCAAAACTCCGCACAAGACGCGCTCGAATCGCAGCTCACCAAAATCGAGCATCAATCCAATTTTCATCATCCGGTAAAAGCAAACTATCATCCGCCGGAAAACGGAGAAGGGGATTCGGCCATGCCTTATTTGGAAGGCGCGGTGGTTGTAGTTGACAATGCCAGTGGTGGAATTCGCGCACTTGTCGGCGGCCGCGATTATGCGCAAAGCAAATTCAATCGCGCGCTGGCTCCGGCGAACAGACAGGTGGGTTCCGCATTTAAGCCATTCGTGTACACGATCGCTTTTAGCCACGGGCTGTTGCCGGGGGCGGCAATCAGCGATGGTCCGATTCACCCCGGTGAAATCGACGGCGCAGGAAATTGGTCACCTGGAAATTCCGACGGAACTTACGGCGGTATTCTCCCTTGCTCCTACGGTCTGATCCACTCGCGCAACACCATGAGTGTGCGCGTTGGACAATTCGCCGGGCTCGACGCAGTCCAAAAAGTCGCGAACACGCTGGGAATTTCTCAAAATATTCCGCACGGTCCTGCGATCTACATCGGCTCATTCGAGACGGACCTGAAAGATTTGACCGCGGCTTACTCCGTCTTTCCTAACGCAGGGGTGCGTAAGCAGGCTTACATCATCGAGCGAATTGATGACGCGAACCACAAACCTATTTATCTCGCGGCGCATATCTCCACGCCAGCCCTCGACCCGGGCGCGGCTTGGATGACCTCCCAGTTAATGGAAGAAGTTTTGACGCGCGGGACTGCCGCGAGCGCTCGGTCCTCCTTGGGCTTTAGATTGCCGGCAGCCGGCAAAACCGGTACGACCAACGACTACAAGGATGCGTGGTTCCTGGGTTACACCAGTACTCTTACCTGCGGTGTTTGGGTTGGCTTCGACCAACCAACGACAATTATTGCACATGGTTACGGTGCGGCGCTGGCGTTGCCGGTCTGGACGCAGGTAATGAACAAGGCGGCGCAACATTATCCAGCCGAGCCGTTGCAACCAAAGATGCCGATTCAACACGCCACGGTCTGTTCAATCTCGAGCCAACTCGCCACCACGGGATGCATATCGGCCGGGACAGCGTACGACATTGATCTGCCCGCCGACAAGGTGCCGACTGCTGCGTGCCAGGTGCATGGCGGCGGGCAGTTGCCATTTGCTGACCAGTTCCAGGGTTTGCCACAAAAAGCGGCAACTTTTCCCGGCCGGTTATTCAAATCATTCCGGAAACTTTTCGGCGGACCGTAAGCCATTAGGATCGCTGTGGCTCATCATGCGACTTTATGAGTAGTTTCCTGTCGTTTTCGGAGAATTCGACCCAGCATTGAGCTTTTCCCAATCTTCCCAGGTATCGATATCGATCGCTCCTTCAGGAAAGGGGAATTGAGCAACACGCTCGGGGTTTTGCAGAGTAATTGACTTTGCCCCGGCTTCGTCGCCGAGTGAGAGTAATCGCTCAAAAAAGGAACGATTAAAAAGAGCAGGAACACCAACAGTGTCCGCATAGCTGGAGGCAACGATCTCTTTCTTTGTCGTTTCGTGCATGGCGATCAAAGCCTCTATGACACGCGCGTTCACCGCTGGCTGATCGCAGACCAGCAGAACAAGTGCCTCAACATCCGGTGCGTGATCGGTCAAAGCCTTCACACCGCTGCGAATAGAACTGCCGATTCCGCGTTGCCAGTTTGTGTTTCGGACTTCCATCACATTCGCGTCCGCTAACTCGGGGTGAATCCTTTCGGGATTGCTCCCGATTACGACCACAACCGGCGAACACGCAGCTTCGCATGCTGCATCGATGACGGCCCGAACGAGCGTTTTACCGCGAAATGGGAGCAGTTGTTTTGGCTGCCTGATTCGAGATGATCCGCCGGCAGCCAGGATAACGGCGCCTGTCATCCTGAGCGAAGCGAAGCGGAGTCGAAGGATCCCGTGGTGTCAGCGTTAGACGCGGCCGCGAGATTCCTCGACGGAGTCTGTCCTGCGCGAAGTCGAACGGTTTTGAACGACCGCGGAGTGTTTGCATGGATCGGTATCTTGCGCTCGCACAACGGTTTGCCAGAAGCAGCGGCAAACACAAGCTGAATTTCGGAAACAATGGCGAGAGCAATTTCCTCCGGCGTTTCGGAACTAAGATCGAGACCAGCCGGAGCGAAGAAGCCGGCCTTGACGGCCATTTCGCGGTCGAGAAGATCGTTCATCAATTGGTCTCGCCGCTTGCGTGGGCCAATTAATCCGACATAACGCAAATTCAGTGGCAGCAGTTTTTGGAGTGCGGCAAAGTCGCGTCCGTAATTGTGCGATTTTACAATCGCAGCGGTCCACCGGTCAGGGGACAGTGCCAGGGCGTTTGCGTCGACAAATGTATTCATTTCCCAACCTAACAGTTGGGCTAACGAATGAAACGCAGCGTTGTCCGAACCGTCGCCAAAAATCCAAAGCCGTATCGGTGGATGAATTTCCTGGACGAGTGAGTGTTCGAAATGATCAGGCAGAGGCGGTTCACCCCACCGATCCGAACCGGACGGGGGTCGGCGGGCGATTGAGTCAATCGGCCCTGCCTTAACTTGGCTTCCACAGGCGGTTAAATCGCCTGTGAAAAGCGTCACCGCCACACAGCTCCGTCGCGCATCGAGATGCTGTGCCAGATCGATGAAAAATTTTTCGTGCGCGCGTTCGATGAAGATGTCGATCCTGCCGGCGCAGCCGAATCGACGTCGTGTATCGAAACTGATCAATGCCGGTTCACCAGTCTCGAAAACTTCACGCGCGCGCAGGGTCACTTCTTCTTCGAGGCATCCCGCACTGAGCGAACCGATCATTTTTCCGTCAGGGCAAATTAACATTCGTGCGCCCGGTCGCCGATAACTCGAGCCTTCTACACGCACCAACGTCGCGAGCGCGTATGATCCCGCCGCGCGGTTTGGTTGGCACCGGCTTCTTCGCCACTCACCCAAAATGTCGTAAATATCCTTCACCGAGCAGCAGAATACTTCGTGCGCTGACGCGATTTCGCAATCGAAACGATTCATGGAACTCCGTCTGAACCGAGTTGTCGGTAAAATTCACACCGAAGTTTGAACACGCTCGTCTGCATTCCTGTCTTGAATCGAAGTCGGAGCCATCATCGTTGTCGTGAGCAAGATCGATTTCACGGTTAATGGGGCCAGACATGTTGTCGAAGCTGACGACGATACTCCATTGCTTTGGCTCATCCGTGACAATCTCGGATTGACCGGCACAAAGTTTGGCTGCGGAGTCGGCGTTTGCGGCGCATGTGCCGTGCTCGAGAATGGAAAAGCAGTGCGCGCGTGTCAGGTTCCTGCGTCGGCGGCCTCGTCTCGCAGTTTTGTCACGATTGAAGGATTGTCGCCGGACGCGAGTCATCCGTGTCAGCGCGCGTGGCTTCAGGAGGAGGTCGCACAATGCGGATATTGTCAGGCTGGAATGATTATGACCGCGTGTGGGCTGTTGCAGCAACATCCCGATCCGAGCGATGAACTGATCGACGACGTCATGTCCGACTCAGTCTGTCGTTGTGGCACATATCCCAGAATGCGCAAAGCGATACGACGCGCGGCGAATGAAATGCGCACGAAAAATCCATGATTACTTCGCGTCGCAAATTTTTGAAAACAGCTGCGCTTACCGGCGCATCGCTAGTCATCGGTTTTGACGGACGGCGTTTGCTTCAGGCGACCAATGCGAGTTCCGTGGGCTCATTTAAACCGAACGGATGGGTGTGCATCAATTCCGATGGCACTGTCATTCTGACGATTGGTAAATGCGAGATGGGTCAGGGCGTCCGCACATCGTTGGCCATGATTTTGGCGGAGGAACTCGAAGCAGAGTGGACGCGGATTAAATTACTCCAGGCGAAACCGTCAGCTGATTCCGATCTCGGAACCGGCGGAAGCGACAGCATGGCGAGCAGTTGGAAGCCGTTGCGGCGGGCAGGAGCTGCCGCGCGCGAAATGCTAATCACCGCCGCGGCCACAAAGTGGAAAGTCGATCGCGACAGCTGCAAAGCGCTGCACGGTGCAATTGAGCACAGCGCGAGTGGACGGCGCCTCGAGTACGGTTCGTTAGTCGCGGAGGCAGCTAAGGTGCAATTGCCGGAGAATCCGCCGTTGAAGAACGCGAGGGATTTCAAAATTATCGGTCGCCGCACCGCGCGGATCGACGGACCCGACATTGTCTCTGGCAAAGCGCGCTATGGAATTGACATCAAGGCTCCGGGAATGTTGTACGCGTCGCTTGAGCGGCCGCCGTTCTCAGGCGCGAAAGTGAAGAACCTTCAGGAAGATAAGGCTCGGGCTGTTAGCGATGTGAGGGCGGTGATCAAATTGCCGCGTGGAATCGCTGTCCTCGCGAATTCTACATGGGCGGCAATCAAAGGCCGCACCGCGCTCGCGGTAGAATGGAGTGAGCCGCCAAAAGACGCTTTCGATTCGGACGCCCATTGGAAAAAGCTCGAAACCGCGTCGCGCGAAAAGGGATTTGTTACCCGCAAGGAAGAACCTCCGCCTGGAACAGGCGCGATTACAAGAACAATCGACGCGACCTATCATTACCCGTTCTATGCGCACGCGCCGGTCGAAACCATGAACTGCGTGGCGGACGTTCGAGAGACTCGCTGCACGATTTGGGCGCCGACACAGGCGCCGGAAAGATTGCAAAAGCAAGTTGCTCAACTGCTAGGGATCGCGCCGGCCGATGTGGATGTGAACATCACGCTGATTGGTGGTGGCTTCGGCCGACGCCTCGGAGTCGATTATGCAGTTGAGGCCGCGGACATTTCGCGTGCCGCCAAAGCTCCGATCCAACTTCTCTGGTCGCGCGCTGATGACATGAGGCAGGGACATTTTCAGGCGGCATCCGTCCATTACCTTTCGGCTGGATTTGACGCGCAAGGAGCCCCTGTTGCGTGGAAACATACCAAGGCCGGATCGTTTCATAATATTTCGCCACTCGATCCAAAGGAAATGCGCGACGCCGCGTGGTATCAGGACTGGTCGTGGGGATGCTATGATGTTCCGTATGCGTTTCCAGCGATCCAAACCGCCTATGTCGCGGTCGATCTTCCAGTAAAACATGGGCCGTGGCGGTCAGTCTTCGCTCCATCAAGCGTGTTTGCCCGCGAATGTTTCATCGATGAAGTAGCACAAGTGCGGGGCGCAGACCCGCTCGCGTTTCGTTTGGAAATGTTGAAAGGCGCCGACCTGATTAAGGCCGGCTCCACCACAGTCGATCGCCGGCGGTTGCGTCGTGTCCTTGAAACTGTTCGGGACAAATCTGGCTGGAATGGGGCTTCACTCAGCCAGGGCCACGGTCGCGGAGTCGCGTGCAACGCGTACGCCGGGCGCACATACATCGCCTATGTTGTGGACGTCTCGATCGATCACGAAAATAACGTCCAGGTCGAGCGGGTCGTCGCTGCCGTTGATTGCGGCCTCGTTGTTAACCCGGTCGGCGTCGAGCAACAAATGGAAGGCGGAATCATCTGGGGTATTTCGTCTGCTCTAAAAGGTGAAATCACCTTCGACGGCGGCAGGGCACAACAAAGCAGTTTCGCTGATTTTGCTGTTGCACGGATGCGCGATACTCCGGCAATGGAAATACACATCATTGATTCGGACGCGCCGCAGCCTTTCGGAATGGGCGAGCCACCAGTGCCGCCGATTGTTCCCGCGATCGCGAACGCCATTTTTTCAGCAACTGGAAGACGGATTAGAAGACTGCCGATTCGGTCAGAGCAACTCAAACAGGGCGCCGCCTAACGAGTCAGGTTGTGGATTTAAATCAGTTTATCCGGCGTGATCGGCAGATCGCGAACCCGTTTTCCAGTCGCGTTGAAAACTGCATTCGCGACAGCGGCCGGCGCGCCGACAATTCCGATTTCACCAATGCCGCGCGCGCCCAAATCGGGCATGTGCGGATCAGGTTCGTTGATGAAATCGATGTCGAATTCCGGCGTGTCCGCGTGCACTGCGACGTGGTAGTCGGCAAGATTGGGATTGACGATTCGGCCGGTCTTCTCATCCGGAATCGTCGCTTCCATTAAGGCCGTGCCGAAACCAAACAACATTCCGCCCATGATCTGACTCCGGGCCAGGCGGGGGTTGATCATTCGCCCCACATCGTAAACACCGACTGCACGTTTCACCCGTACTTGCCCAAAGGGATCCACATGCGCCTCTACGAAGATCGCGCCGTATGACATGAACGAAAATTTTTTGCGCTCCTGGCTATTCGGCTCGGACATGAACTCCGCTTGAATTTGTTCCTGGCCAGCACGCGCGAATAAATCAGCCAACGCCCGAGCGTCGGCGGGCCAACTTCCCGCCAGATCGACAACTTGCTTCTTCAACTGGTCGCACGCGCCCATGACCGCCGGCGCGACACTCGCCGTGAGCCACGATCCACCGTTGTTTGGCGCTATGGGAAATTGCGAGTCACCAAGTTCGAATCGGATTTTCTCAATTGGAATATTCAGCGTGTCGGCGGCGAACTGAGACATTGCAGTATAAGTTCCGGTGCCGATCTCGTGTGTCGCACTGCGCACGGTGACCGTTCCATCTTTGTTCAGAGTTGCTGTTGCACCCGCTTTTTGTTGACCGGCTGGATAAACTGCTGTCGCCATTCCGAAACCGACTTGCGAGCCATCAGACACGCGCATTGATCCCGGTTTTCTGTTCCGCTTCGACCAGTCGAACTTATTAGCACCGCGCTGATAACATTCTCGCAGCTTCTTGCTGGACCAGGGCCGGTTTTCGTATTCATCGATTTCCGCGTAATTGCGCAGACGAAAATCGACCGGATCGATGCCCATCTCATGTGCCAGTTCGTCCAGTGCGCACTCCAAGGCAAAGACGCCTGGTGTTTCCCCCGGCGCGCGCATGGGACATGGCGTGGTCAAATTCAGCACAACGAGCCGGAGCGACACGTCCACGTTTGGGCATGAATACAAAATGCGCGACATGTTGCCGCACGCCTCGGGGTACGCGTGAGTAGGTGAGGAATGCGTCGTCGTGGCGTGGCGCAAGGCCACCAGCCTTCCGTCTTTCCCTGCGCCAGCGGAAAATCTCTGTTCTGTTCGAGCGCGCTGGCCAGCGGAATCGAACATCTGCGGGCGTGTGAGGGTCAATTTTACCGGCCGCCGCGCCAGCTTCGCCGCCGCCGCCGCCAGTAGCGTATGGCTCCACTGAAATCCCTTCGATCCAAAAGCGCCGCCGATAAATGGACAAACGATGCGCACATGGTCCTGTTGCAAACCAAAGGCATTGGCAACGACTCGTTGGAGTTGTTTGATCCCGCGCGTGCACTCGTGAATGAGCAGATGATCCGATGTCTCCCATTCCGCTGTTGTCGAATATGTCTCGATTGGATTGTGATTTTCGATCGGCGTGGAATAAACAACGTCGATCTTGTGCGCGGCTGTCGCGAGCGCTGCGTCAACATCGCCGCGTTTGACCTGTAACGCGTCACGCCCCGCGAACTTTTCTGGCCACGTCGCGCTTTTCTGCGCGCGCTCGTCATCGAGACTCACCAGCGCCGGTTGCGGTTGGTAGGCCACCTGGACGAGGGACGCTGCGTAAGTGGCTTGTTCAAAAGTTTCCGCCACGACGACGCCGAGATGTTGTCCCGCGAAGTAAATATTATCGTCCTGCAACGGCACGCGGCTCTCGCCCGGCGCGCCTGCTCTGCTCAGGTCGTCTGGATACGGTCTAAAGTGCGGCGCGTTCTCCCGCGTTAGAAGTCCGATCACACCCGGCGCTGATTTGGCAGCAGAGATATCGATTTTTGCGACGCGACCGTTAGCAATCGCGCTCTGGATAAGTGCGCCGTAAGCAAGCTTCGGTCGCGGGAACTCGGCTGCGTAAGTCGCTCTTCCGGTGACTTTGAGTCTGCCATCGATACGTGCGAGCGGCTGGCCTATCACTGTTGCGCTCATGATGACATCTCCGCGACATAGCTCAGAGCACGGACTATAGCGCGCTTCGCCAACTCGATCTTAAAAGTGTTGTATTTGTAGCCTTTCGCCGCTGCCAGTTCCGCTTCGGCTGCAGCGCGAAACGTTTTTTCGTCAGCAGTCTTCCCGATCAGCTCTTTCTCTGCGGCGTTCGCGCGCCACGGTTTGTGAGCTACACCTCCAAGCGCAACGCGCACGGCATTAATTTTTTTGTTCAAATCTAGATCCAGCGCCGCGGCCACGCTGATCAGCGCGAAGGCGTAGCTGGCACGGTCGCGCACTTTCAGATAGTGCGACCGCACCGCAAAAGACATCGGCGGAAGATCAACCCCAATGATTAGTTCATCGGGCGCGAGATTTGTGTCCCTGTCAGGGGTGTTGCCAGGCAAACGATGAAAATCGTCAAACTTGATCTCTCGTTCGCCTTTCGGGCCGCGCACACGTACGATCGCATCGAGCGCTGCCAGCGCGACACACATATCGCTCGGGTGCGTAGCGATGCATTGTTCGCTCTGACCGAGAATTGCATGAATACGATTGTAACCTTCCAGCGCGCCGCAACCGCTGCCGGGTTTGCGTTTGTTGCATGCCGGAAACGCGGGATCGTAAAAGTAATAACAGCGCGTCCGCTGCAACAGGTTACCGCCCACCGTGGCCATGTTGCGCAACTGCGGACTCGCTCCCGAAAGGAGCGCTTCGCTCAAAACCGGGTAACGCGTTTTGATTAGTTCATGCTTCGCTACATCGGAATTGCGTGCCAACGCGCCGATGCGTACGCGTTTGTTCGGGAGCTCCTCGATTTGCCCGAGTGGGAGGCGATTGATATCGACCAACTCGTTAGGCGTCTCCACACCCATTTTCATCAGGTCAATCAGATTCGTTCCGCCACCCAGGAATTTTCCCTGCGGTTTTCTGGAAATAGCAGTGACGGCCTGATCAGCGTCTGCTGCGCGTGAGTACGTGAATGGATTCATACGAACCTGGAATGCGACTCGGCTCCGTCCGCCTCGCCCCCTGCGCAAGGGGAGAGGATTGCGGTGAGTGGTTTTCCCAAACTAAATAATCGTAGCTGTCGAAGCCTCACCCTATCCTCTCCCTTGGGAAGGGAGAGGCGATATTCATGCAAAACGATGCTGAGAAAATAGCCACTCATGCAGATGATTTAGCCTTCGCTTCTTTAATAGCGGCGAGAATGTTCGGATACGCGCCGCAACGGCAGATGTTGCCACTCATCCATTCGCGAATTTCGTCGTCGCTATTGGCGTGACCTTCTTTTACACAGGCCACCGCCGAGCAAATCTGTCCGGGTGTGCAGTAGCCGCATTGGAATCCGTCATGCTCGATGAATGCAGCTTGCATGGGGTGCAATTCTTCGCCGTGGGCGAGCCCTTCGATAGTTGTGATCTCGTCGCCTTCATGCGTGACAGCGAGACTGAGGCAGGAATTGATGCGGCGACCGTTTACCAACACCGTGCACGCACCGCATTGGCCATGGTCGCATCCTTTCTTCGAGCCGGTGAGATGCAACCGCTCTCGCAATGCGTCGAGCAACGTCACGCGCGGATCGACATCGATGGCGTAAGCCTTGCCATTGATCTTAAGGCGCACATTTATTGAATCGGCCGACACTCCAGTTGCGTTCGTTGAATCGGCTTGGTCGATCGGAGCGGAACTGAGAAGACTCGGGCCAATCGCAATCGCCGCACTGGTTCCAGCGACTTGTCTTATAAACTTTCTCCGCGTCTCTGGATGACCGAGAATCGAAAATTCGTTCAATCCGTCGGCCCCAGATTGAAAAGGCTCCTTCGATTCCCTCGCCATGCTTATGAAATCGCATGAGAGTCAGAAAAAGGTTGGCCGACTTTCAACACGGCCTCGGCGTTTGGTCTTGGACGTTTGCTTTTGGGCGTTCAGCGCTCGCTTGGAGCTAGAACAGAAGCGTCCCACGCCGAACGACAAATTAAAAGGAAATCAGCGGGTGAAGGGAATCGAACCCTCGTGTGCAGCTTGGGAAGCTGCCGTTCTACCATTGAACTACACCCGCATTTTGGAAGAAGTGAACTCCGAAAGCTTTCGCGAGGGAATGGTGACCGGTGATTAGTGAATAGTCAATAAACTGGTGCGACGTGAGCGAAAGCGACACGAGGACGTGTCGCACTGCCAAAGCTTCGCGAAACGGATACGCTCCACCGGTAATTTCGCACGCAGTGTTTTGGAGTGCGGCGGTTCTCCGCCGCTTTTCGCAAACAATCACTGCCACGAAATCACGTCGTCGGAGGCGCTGAAATTCGTTGTGCCCTGAGCTTGGTCTCGGCCCCACGACCAGGCGATCACTCCGATCGCCAACGGTGACGGCCCAGCACCGGTGTTGATCGTATAGGGATTTGTCAGTTGATTATCGTAGCCGCCATCGATTGCAACGTTGTAAGGTGTTCCCCAGGGATCTACATAGTCGTTAATCGCTACTGGAATCCCGTTGATTGTCGTCGCTTGGGTAGCGATTCCCGACCGCGGGTTCGCCGGAGTCTTGACGTATGGCGGGTTGATAAAAACGATCTGACGCGGATTGTTAGCCGTATCTTGTGCGCGCAACACCTGGAACAACGGGTTGTTTGCAGTAGTGCCTGCGGGTCCGTATGTCGTGTCTGCTGTAACGAGAGGATACTTTCCGTAATCCGTATAGAACGCATTCACTGCATTGACGATTTGGGTCAGATCGTTTTTTGCCTGAGTCTGCTTGGCTTGATTTTGCACAGCGCGAAAAGCAGGGAAGAGCAGGCCGATCAAAATCGCAATGATTGCGATGACGACCAGCAGCTCGATGAGTGTGAAGGCTGACGATTCACCCGAAGTTTTCTGCATCGCGGCAGGATTATGATGCGCGGAAGTGGTTTCCACAATCATTTCGTTGAAGCTGTAGCGCCGGCTGGCTCAGTCACTGCGTAACGCTCCGATATCGTTAAAGTTTTTCACGCGGCATCTTTTTACTTTGTAGCCGTTGTAACCTTCCTAAGTCATTCCCATTCCTTCATCTGCTCTGGAAACGGACATTGCGCGCAATCGGAATTATCCCGTATACAGAAGTCCTCATAAATCTGAAGTAAACCTTGCTGGTGCGCGACAGTTTTCAGGAATTGTTTCCGGCGTGGATCGGCTCCGAAAAGACGCGTCGCCCCCGTTTCGAGTCGGCGGTTCGATAATTGCGCCGGAAGCTTCGCATATTCCACCCACACATTTTTGCCGAGCGATCCCGAAGGATCGAGATCGTGTGCCAGCCAGAATGGAAACAACACGTTGGCCAGAATATCGGCAACGCGCGCGTCGCCGATCAGGGCCATTTTCTTTTGCGATGCCTTAGAAGTGAGCGTGTAGTGAAAATTCCAAAACTGATGATCCAGCGTCTCAAAAAAATGTTTTACTGCGCCGACACTGCTCTTACCCAAGGCGCGCTGAAGACGCGGCCAGTCGCGCGCCAAGATCGCCAGCGCGGCGAGCCGGCGCTGCGGATGATTCAACGGCCGTGTACTGCTGAGGCACCAAATTTGGGCAGGCAAAATTAGCCGCTGCAACTCGTCACGATGTGGCCACCACCCGTCCCACAGCCGGCGCACATATTCGCGTGTCGACTTTCTATAGAGATCGAGATCGGCCGTGCGCAGGAAACCAGCAATGCCAAATAACATCGATTCAATGTCCGACGTAGCTTCGCGTAACGATTTTAAAGGCAGCCGTTGCGTGATCAAAGTGAAAGGCAGCTTGTTCTCTTTGTAACCGAGTGCAGTTGCCAGCTCCTGAAAGAGCACCTCGTCTCGTCCACGACTGTCAATTTTGTGGCGAATGCGTGCAGCCTTTTGTCGCAAACGAAATTGCGCCGCCGCTGCCAGCACGTTGCGAACGCGTTCTTCGGGCAAATCTTTGAGCGGCGCCTGACAACGACCTGGCCGCGCCAACGGAATGTTCGCGCTGAATGCGTCCGGGAGAACTGCTGGATCGATATGAACCTGCGGCACGTTGCGGTTCGATTTTGTTCGCGTGAAAAATTCGCGGTCGCTCCTCTCTACGAATACATGCAACACAGTCTCTTCGAAAGCTGGATTGGTCGCGTGACCGTGGGTTTCCCAACTGCGATCCAGCAGATCGATCTCGATGCAGCCGCGAATTGGATCACCGCCGTTTATCCGAATAGCAGCATCGCGAAAATCAGGACCTGCTTCGCGGTTCCACGTACCGAATTGAACAATATCAATCTTGTCACCGGCGCTGGTAATGAAGTGTTTGCCGAAATCTCCGGCGAACCAGCGGGCTTGTAGCTCGAGCTCCGATGGAATCCGCGGCGAGACAAATAGCGCCCGTTCACGAACACGATCGCCGTTACGCCACTGTGCATAACGATCGGCGAGAGTCGTCACGCGCAAATTATGAGAACGTCAGCCGTAAATGTCACGTGCGGCGTGATCCGATTTCAAGTGTGGCGCACGCGACACGTCCACACACATGCGGGCAAGCCGTGCTACCGAACCGAGCTCGCTGATTCCGTGGCTCCGTGCTCCTGCAGTACGGATTCGCTCAGTCGTTCGCCCAAATCCTTCACAATTTGCTCGACCAAAGTCGCGTGCGATCGGGGGAAAACGAACAGATATTTTGGGCCCTTTCCAGCAGCAGGGAGAATGACCAGGTTTTCGGAAAGAAATCTCGGCTCGCGAGCCACGTTTGACCCCTCGAGATCAATCCCCCGCGTGAATGGCCGCCCCGCTTTTCGCGCCACAAAAGTGATTCTGCGCGGCTCTTCATTCGTAGCGACGAGCGCGCCGAACAAGTTCGCGGGAATCTGCCGGCCGCGTCCGCTTACGCATGGGACGGTCCACACGATGGTCTCGCCGAGAACGTTTTCTCTGCCAAAAATGGGCGCGAGCCGGGTTGGCAACGTCGATGGTAGGCTCAGCGGCACATCGCGATCGGCTGGGCCATTCAGTTTCCTCCAGGCCAGCCAAATCTTCACTTTCATGGCGCGCAAAATTCTTGGCGCAAAATAGAAGAACGCACCGATACAAATTAGAAAGATGACCAGGGCAAGGATGGGATTGAAATGCACAAGAGCGAGTCCACCAAGTACGGCTGCGTCTTCGCCGAGACTCAACCCAATATTTGAAAATGGTTCCGGTGACGTGTTAGTGGTGAGACGGGTAGCCGCCTTTGCAGTATGGGCTACCAGGCTCGTGCCACCCGCGAGCAAGGCCACGACTATGGTGAATGAGGGACTTGGATGGCCAAGCACCTGAATTGCAAGAAGCGCGCCGCCGATAGGCCGAATCACAGTATGAACGGCATCCCACGCCGAATCGACCCAGGGAATTTTATCGGCAAAGAATTCCAGGAAGTAGAGGATGCCGGCGATGGTGATGATCCACGGGTTGCCCAGAACCTCAAGCGATTGGTACGGCGGCGCCAGGGTAATCCAATGAAAATGGATAGCGAGGCCGGTGGCGAAAACCGTCAGGTAAAGGTTGATGCCCGCAAGCGCCGCGAGACCGAGCGCGACCGCAAGTAGATCCAGTCTCTCCACGGGAAAAATATCGGCAGGAACAAATCAATGTCACGCGCAAGCTTGAGCCGCAACAAATGACGAAATCCCAAATGACGAATCACGAAGGAAGGACGAAAAGGAGGTCGGTGCGGTATTCCGTTTCTTCGCAGTTCGTCGTTCCTCATTTGCTTAGACATTCGACGGTCGTCATTCATACTGCGCCATGCTCGACATTCGCCTGATTCGAGAGAAATCCGATTTCGTTCGCGAGCGACTTGCGACGCGGGGTGGGGGAGACGAAGCCAAAATCGACGACGTGTTGCGCGTGGACGTCGAGCGTCGTCAGACTGAAACTGCACTTCAACAATTGAACGCCGATCGCAAACGATTGAGCAAGGAAATCGGCGGCAAGAAATCTCGTGGCGAACCGACGGAGGAACTGGAACAGCACGTGCGACAAATCGGCGAACAGATCGCCGATTTAAGCGCGCGGGCGACAACCGCTGAAGGAGAGCAAAATGATTTGCTTCTTCGGATCGCAAACCTGCCACACGAAAGTGTTCCCATCGGGAAAAGCGCAGCCGCCAATCGTCTCGTGCGCACTTGGGGCGAGAAACCGCCATTGAGCAAACCCGCCGACCATATTGCGCTCGGCACGGACTTGCGGCTTTTAGACACGGAACGGGCCGCAAAATTGAGCGGCAGCGGTTTTATTTGTTTCACCGGCGCAGGCGCGAGGCTGGAACGCGCGCTAATCAATTTCATGATCGATTTGCACACACGGGACCATGGGTACATCGAAATCAGCCCGCCGTTTCTGGTCTGGCGCGATTGCATGGTGGGCACATCGCAACTCCCAAAGTTTGAAGCGGACATGTACGGTTTGGAGGAGAACGAGGTCTTTCTTGCGCCGACTGGGGAAGTCCAACTGACAAATCTCCATCGCGACGAAATTTTGAGCGTTGACGATCTTCCCAGGAAGTTTGTTGCTTACACTCCGTGCTTCCGGCGCGAAGCAGGCGCAGCGGGCCGCGAGACCCGTGGCATTCTCCGCGTGCACCAATTCGACAAGGTGGAGCTGGTCAACGTCACAACGCCGGAAAAGTCGTACGACGAACTGAAATCGCTTACGGAAAATGCGGAACGCGTGCTACAACTGCTCGGCTTGCATTATCGAGTCGTCGAGCTTTGCACTGGCGATTTGGGTTTTGCGGCGGCCAAGAGCTACGACATCGAAGTCTGGTCGCCGGGACAAGATGGTTATTTGGAAGTATCAAGTTGCTCAAACTGCGAAGACTTCCAGGCGCGGCGGATGCAGCTTCGATTCAAAGACCGCGACGGGAAAAATCGATTCTGCCACACCTTGAATGGCTCTGGCGTGGCGTTGCCCAGATTGTTTGCCGCATTAATCGAGAGCTATCAGCAGCCGGATGGTTCGGTGCAGATTCCCGAAAAATTACAGCCCTACTTTGGCGCGGAGATGATCGGAATGACGAAGCACGAATGACGAATGAATGACCAAATGACGAAGGCCGAAGAAAACGGCCGATCTCTATTTTGTCATTCGGGCTTCGCCATTAATTTGTCATTCGTCATTCGGATTTCGTCATTACTGCAATCCAGGTATGCCGAGCCCGCCCGTGATTCTTGTCATTTCTGATTGCGCGAGCGCCTTGCCTTGTTCCACGGCCTGCTGAACCGCACTAAGAACCATTTCTTCGAGAAATTCCACATCGTTTGGGTCGACGACTTCTTTGTCGATCTTGATGGCGAGAACGTCACCCGCACCGTTTGCTGTCACCTTCACTTTGCCGCCAGCCGCGCTCACTTCGACCGTCTTGTTCTCCAACTCGGCCTGAGTTTTGGCCATTTGCTCCTGCATCTTCTGCGCCTGCTTCATTAATTTGTTTAGGTTCATGGTCCTCGCATTGCGGCGCGTCCGGCGGTCGCGCCCTACCTTTCCTGGGTTATTTGAGCATTGAACAGCCCGATGGCTTCTTGAATAAGCGGATCCTCTTTGAAATTTTCGGGCTGAGAATGCTGCGAAGCCGACGCCTGCCTGGTGGGAAGATGCTCCTTAATGGTGAGCCTCAGACTCCAGTCCTTTCCGGTGATCTCGCGCAGCAATGTTTCAAGATATTTGCGATTAGCTTGTGTACCCAGGATATCCATCATCGCTTTGTCGCCAGGCGCAAAACCGATCTGGAAATTACGCCCGTCGATTCCGAGGACATGTGCGGCCGCAGCAGAATTTCGCACGAAAGCTTTTTGCGCAGGAACTCTTGCAAGAACCTTCTGCCACAGCTCATTCACGTCGGGTGAAGTTTCGGCTACGCGGGGCTCGTTGTGGCCCGGGTCGCTGACCCCGGCCTTGGCAGTGGGCGATTCCTCACTGCCGCGGTCAGCGCTCGCGGCTACAGGTTGGGCGGACGGCGCCGGCGGTCGCGCGCCACCACTATTGCGAAGCTCGCCGAGTTTTTCGATTACTTCATCCAAAGTTGCCTGTCCCAGGCTTTGGATAGCCTTGATGATGGCCACTTCGAGATGCAGCTTTTTGTTTGGAGCCCACTTCATGCGGCCTTCAGCGGCGGCAAATTGGTCAAGCAATTCAAGCAAGCGGCCCGTCGTGACCAGCTCAGCATGCGTCGCAAGTGATGTTTGCACATCAGCCTCGACATCTTCCTTAAGCGCATCAGGCTTTGCCTTGAATACGAGAAGATCGCGCAGATAAGCGATCAAGTCCGACATGAGCCGCATCATATCCTTGCCGGCGTCACTCTGCTGATGCAGTAGATCGATCGCGCCCGGAGTTTCGCCCCGCAAAATCCGTCCTGTCAGATCGGCAACCGTTTGTTCGCTTGTGAATCCGAAAACATCGAGCACATCGTTCTCACTGATTTTCTCGCCGCAAAATGCAACCAGCTGATCGAGCATCGATTCCGCATCGCGCAAGCCACCCTCTGCGCCGCGTGCAATCGCGTGTGCAGCCGCGGGCTCAAGCGCGATTTTCTCCTTTCCCGCAATGAATTGCAGATGTTTGGCGATCAGGTTTGCCGGAATGCGGTGGAGATCGAAGCGCTGGCACCGGCTCAGAATGGTTGGGAGAACTTTCTGCGGCTCGGTAGTCGCGAAGATGAATTTCACATGCGCGGGCGGCTCCTCGAGAGTCTTCAGAAGCGCATTGAACGCGGCTGGCGAAAGCATGTGTACTTCATCGATCAGATAAATCTTGTAATGGCCCTTGGCCGGCGCGTATCGAACGTTCTCGCGCAGTTGCCGCACGTCTTCCACGCTGTTGTTGCTGGCGCCATCAATCTCGATGACGTCGAGGCTATTGCCGGCGGCAATCTCTCGGCAATTGTCGCATTCACCACATGGCGTGACGGTGGGCCCCTTCACGCAATTGAGTGACTTCGCCAAAATTCGCGCAGTTGATGTCTTGCCCGTTCCCCGCGGTCCAACAAAGAGATAGGCATGGGCGAGGCGGTTTTGCGCGACCGCGTTCTTCAACGTACGCGAGACATGCGCCTGGCCGACCAAATCGTCGAACGTTTGCGGCCGGTATTTTCTGGCGAAAACCTCGTAACTCACGTGCTCAATCTAAACGGGAAAGTTGACTCGCGAAAGCTTTCGGAGTTGATAGTTGACCCCGAACGCTTTTGGGGTTGATGGATGGGCAATGACATCGAAGCAGCTCCGTTGGGTCGCACTCCTATTGGTTACCGCCCTCAATTCCTCAGCGCGTGAGCCGCAGAAATCTCCGCCGCCGAGCCCAGTAATAGTAAGCAAGATCGTTCGCGCTCGTGATCTGGGGATTCCATTTGAAGGCACACCTGGAAAATTCAACGCGATTACCGATGTCCCCGGCGTCGAAGTTGGTTATACGACGCTGATCAGCGGCGAAGGAAAACTTGAGGTTGGCAAAGGTCCGGTGCGCACTGGTGTTACTGCGATCCTTCCGCGCGGGCACGCTTCGCTGAACGATCCGGTTTACGCCGGGTTCTTTAGCTTAAATGGCAACGGCGAAATGACCGGCACAGCGTGGGTTGATGAGAGCGGATTTCTCGAAGGGCCGATCATCATGACAAACACCCATAGCGTTGGAGTGGCGCGCGACGCAGTCATTGCATGGCGGATTAATCACGGCGCCGCCGATAAGACCGGCTACTGGTGGAGTCTGCCCGTTGTGGCCGAGACGTGGGACGGCTGGCTTAACGACATCAATGGCTTTCATATTAAGCCGGAGGATGTCTGGCATGCTCTCGACAGCGCGCATGGCGGGGCGCTGGAGGAGGGGAGCGTCGGCGGCGGAACAGGAATGATCTGTTACGAGTTCAAAGGCGGAAACGGGACCGCATCGCGCAAAGTCGAGATTCGGCCAGAAGGTGCCAACAAAAACAGTTCCCAAAGCTTTACCGTTGGCGTGTTTTTACAGGCGAATTTCGGTCGGCGCTCGCAACTCACAATCGCCGGCGTCCCGGTCGGCAAAGAAATTCCCGGCGACGTTTATAAACAAGAAAGCGGCTCGTGCATTGCTGTTGTTGCGACTGACGCGCCGCTGCTGCCAAATCAATTGAAGCGGCTTGTACGCCGGGTGTCGCTCGGTCTGGCCCGGACAGGAACAATTTCAGGGAACGGCTCCGGTGATTTGTTCATCGCGTTTTCAACAGCGAATCCGAACGTCGTGAATCCAGATCAAGTTACGCACCAAGTGCAAACAATTCCTAATGATCTGATGGATCCGATTTTTACTGGAGTGGTGCAGGCGACTGAAGAAGCGGTCGTGAATGCGTTAGTTGATAACGACTCTATGACGGGCCGCGACAATCATCGCGTCGAAGCGATTCCGCATGATCGGTTGCGTGAACTCATGAAGCATTCTCGCTGAACGTATCATCTATTTCGCGAAGCTTTCGGAGTGCGCACGCGTCCTCGCGTCGCCTTCCGGGAGTTGCGCAATGGATGCTAAAGCGATGCGAAGACGCCTCGCACACTCCAAAGCGCTTCGTGCGAAATTGAGAAATGCCTGCTATGGGTCGTTAGTCAGCGTAACAAAACGGCAACCGTTGGTGGGTTTTCTGACTGCAGGCTTGCTAGAGACACTAGATCATTGCGATCAATATCAGCACAACCTTCGTCGCTGCTATCCCTAAAAAATGGAGCGTCAATTTCTCGGCGCGCTCCTGCGCTTGTGCCAGCTGGCTGTCGAAAGACACCCTGAGATCGCGCCTCTGATTCTCGACGAAGAAATCGAAGTCCTCCTTGTCGATCTTTCGTTTTTTCAAAAGGCTGAGGCGCTCTTCGAGTTCCTTCGCGTTTTGCCGCACATGCCGATCTTGCGGCAGTTCGCTCCGGGGCGTCAAGTATGCAGAGGTTCTGCGCGACGCCTGTTGCCGGCTATAACGCTCCGGCATTTCACCCGTTATTTCGTAGCTTGCTGCAATGCGGCCGGATCATCGAGCAAAATCCATTCGATTACAGACACTGGCAGGCTGCCATTCTTGATCAGATCATCGTGGAATTGACCGAGCCGGAAGTTTTCGCCTTGTCGGTCCTTGTAACGGCCGAGCAGATTCATGATCTGCCATTTGCCGGTGATGTAGCTGATCTTCTGTGTTGGGCTTGACGCTGCGCCTGCCGCTTCGCCCTCGGCTGCCTCACGGTCTAGTCCGCCAGCGTCCATGAAGTATTTGACGGCTTGCTCGAAACTCCACCGGCCGGTATGCAGATTCACATCGACTCCGATGCGAGCAGCACGATAGCGTGATAGACGCAGGATTTGTCCCTGTGCAGGCGAGTTGTTCGGATAAAGACCAGTGCGCATCAACATCTCTTCGCCGTAAAGCGCCCAGCCTTCCATGAACACGGAGTCATCATGCTGGCGGCGAATCTCGTCGCTTAGATGATTGGCAATTGAGAGTTGAAGAAAATGTCCAGGAATGCCTTCATGTCCGAGGATCGGTCGTGGATCTTCAATCGCTGCGCGAATATAAAAATTCTTCGATTCCGGATTGTAGGTAGGAATGAAAAAAAAACCAGTTGGGTCCTTGTCGTAAACGCCGGGAGGATTCATGAAACCGCCGGGGCTGGTTGGCTTAAAGGCTTCCGGTAATTGTCGAATTTGAAACTGCCCAAGATAATCCGGCAAGGATACAAGATTGTGTTCCTTCAAGAAGCTGATCATCTCTGCTTCGCGGCCTTCGTACGCTTTCAGGAAAGATTCCTGATCGGGCGGAATGTGAGCTGCCCGTTTCGGATCTGGATCGGCTAATTTCGGATCAGGCAGAAGCGCCTCGAGGGCGCGATAACGTGCCAGCTCGGCTTGCCCAATCATTTCTACCTGTGTGGCGTCGAGCGGCAGAAGCAAAACGTGCTTGAGATAATAATTATAGTTTGCTTCGCCCATCGGCGCGAAATCGACCATTTTCGGCAGGCGCTTCTCCAGTTCATCGGCATAGCTGTGAACAGCAGTAAGGGCGGCATCGCGTGCTTTGACCAACTCATCGTGCTCGTTAGGCGCGAGCCCGACATCCAGCGCCATTAAACTTTCACTTAAAAGCGGATCGATTGAACGAGCCGATTGGATCGCCAGTTGCGCATAAAGTTTTACCGGGCTTTGCAAATTGGCCAGGCCTTGCTTCAACAGGGCAGGCATTTTTCTGAGACGGGCGGTAGCAGCTAGCGCGCGTTTTCGGGGCGTATCGTATTCCTTTTTCAATAGCGAAAAGATCGCGTCCGTGCATTCGCGGATGTAGAGCTGCGGATTTGTCCGCTCGAATTTCAGAATACGATCTTCAAAATCGATGTTCTCCAATTGGGCACGGAACAGGATCCAATCGATGCGATCGTTCTTCGGCCAATTATCTGTCTTCATTGCGCGCATCTTCTCCAGAAGCGAATGAACGTGTTGCGCGCGTTCTGCGATTTTTGCCGGCGAATAATCAGTCAGCCGGTCGTCCCATGTATGAAGTCCGGCTTCGCTACTGCGCACTGGATAATTCTCGTTCCGCCAGGCGTAATAATCGTCCGCCATCTTGCGAAGCGCGTTAGTTGCGTTCGCGCTTTGATTCGTAAATGCGTCGGTGCTTATGCTGGGCGTTGATTTCGTGATCAGTGCCTTGTTTGAAACATCCGGGTTACGTTGGGATGGCGGTTGCGCAAGGACAAGAACCGGAGCTACTGCGAGCAGTGCGCAAACGAGTGACGCCAAATTGATCGGACGCATGGGCCGAACTGTAATGCCTGTCGCCGAATCGCAAACCGCAACGCGAAGAGTCGCTAGTTGTGGTTTCATCATTTGCTCTCTTCCAGTTCTTCGAGCAATTGCTGTTTCAGATGTCGCCGCGCTGCCTTTTTGATCGCGCGTCGCTCAGCCGCCACGGCTTCTTTCTCTGCCTTGCGTTCTTTTCGCGTCCGGCGCTTTTCGGAACTTGGCAAGTGCGTAATCTTCGGTCGCAGCGCACCGATGTTTCGTTCCTTCGGTTTTGCGTAGGGATCCATGAGGAGGCGCTAGCGCTTCTTATTCGCGATAAAAAGAACGGGAATAGCAGCAAGCTGAAGAATCGCTGAGAACAGTACAACAGCTGGGATCGATTTGTCGTATACCAGGCCCATCGCTGCGCTTCCTAAAAACCATGCAATTCCGTATCCGGTATCAAACAAGCCAAAAGCTGTGCTGCGTTTCTGTGGCGGAATAACACCGGTAAGCATCGCTTGAAACAGCGCACCCTGCGCGCTCATTCCGACTCCCCAAAAAATCATTCCAATCAATGCGAAGACCGATGTGCCTAGAAAAACGAATGGCGCAGCCATGGCGGAAATCAAAAATGCGAACAACGACACATTCGGACCAGACCTGTCAAATAGCCGGCCCAGTGGAATGGAAGCAAGAGCGCTGGCTGCCATTGCAACTGCATAAAACACGGGAATCAAGTTTCCTCGCACGACGTTCGCCTTTTGAAAGTGAAAACCGATCAACGCGAAATCGGTGAACCCAGCGGCAAGCAGCGCGCCCGCCGCGAGATAAATCCAGTAAGCTTGCGTTAGGTTAGTTGTCGTGAAGGCGTGCCCGGTGCCTTTTTCCAATTCTTGGGGCCGCGGGTGAAGAAGACGTGCCAGGACCAAAGTCCCGAGACAAAGCAAAGCTGGAATGAACAGCGTGGCAAAACCGGTTCGATATCCGCCATTAAGATAAAGAATCAGCGCCATGAGTAACGGCCCGATCGTCGCGCCTGCTTGATCGAGCGCCTCATTCAGTCCAAATACCCAGCCGGCGCCGATTGATCTCCCGGCGTACGAAAGCATCGCTTCAACGGTCGGTTTGCGAACGCCTCGACCGATGCGCTCCGAAACCACAAGACTAGCTGCGAGCGGCCATTGTCTGGTAAACGCCAGCGCCGGGACCGCGAGCATATTGATCGTGTACCCCAGGAATGCAAACGCCCAATGTCGATGCGATTTGTCCGCGAAATATCCTGAGACTGACCGCAACCCATAGCCCATCAGTTCGCCCAAGCCTGCGACCAACCCGACAATCGCCGCGCTCGCGCCTAACGAACCGAAAAACGGACCGATAATTCCGCGCGCGCCTTCATAGGTAAAGTCGGCGAAGAAATTTGCGATGCCGATCATGATGACGAAATGCAGCGCCGATCTGTTTCTCATTAACCACTAATGAACACGAATTGACACGAATTGAAGCAGGAACCTCGAATGAAGCAGCCAGAACAACGAAGTGAAGATGTGTCACCCGTTATTAGTTATTCCCTCGATCCGCGCCACTCGCATTTCGCCATTCGGTTAATTCGTGTTTATTCGTGTCCATTGGTGGTTACCGAATGAAGACTCTCGGAATCATTGGCGGCCTCGGCCCTGAAAGCACAATCGATTATTACGGGAGGATCATCGCGCTTTATCGGGAGCGAACGGCTGATGGCAGTTATCCGCAATTCATCATCAACAGCATTAACATGAAAAAGGGACTCGATTTCATGGATGCAAACAATCTCGCCGGTATGGCTGAGTATTTGCTCAATGAAATCGCCAAACTCGCACAGGCTGATGCAACCTTCGGTCTGATTTCAGCGAACACGCCGCATATTGTTTTCGACGAAGTTGCCTCCAAGTCGCCAATTCCGTTGATCAGTATCGTCGAAGCGACTTGTGCAGCGGCCAAAGCGCGGAAGTTGAAACGGCTCGCCTTGTTTGGGACGCGCTACACAATGCAGGCAACTTTCTATCCGAAGGTCTTCTCACGAGAAGGAATTGAGCTTCTCTTGCCGGACGCGAGCGATCAGGACTACATCCACGACAAATACTTCAAGGAATTAGTCTCGGGGAAGTTTTTGCCTGAGACGCGTGCTGGTTTGCTGGCGATCGTTGATCGCATGAAAGCAAACAGCAAAATCGACGGCGTGATTCTCGCCGGAACAGAATTGCCGCTGATTCTGCGTGATTCAGAACACAACAGGATTCCATTTCTCGACACGACAGAGATCCACTGTGAAGCAGCGGTGACTGAAATGCTATCCTAAGCGCCGCCTCAGCTGCGTATTGTCATGAAGGATAATTCAAACAGGGTCGTCACCCTGGTTCTTCTTGGCTGGGTATGCTTTGCAGTAGGCCTGGCCGGCTGGTTTCAGAATGCAAGCGCATTAGCGGTGGCCGTGACAGTGTGGACATTGACCGCACTCGTCCTTTTCGTGTGTTGGAAAGTCAGGGCAATCAGAGCGTGTATGCTGAATATCGATCTTCGCTGGCTGGTGTTACTTCACCTGACACGGTTATTTGCTGGAGCGTACTTTCTGGTGCTTTGTCAGCGCGGCCAATCGCCTTGCGCGTTCGCAAGACCAGCGGGTTTGGGGGACATCGTTATTGGCGTCTTGGCGGTGGCTGCGGCTAGCGCCTCGCACACTCAATTTGGGAAGACGTTTTTGCTTAGCTGGAACACGTTAGGCCTTATCGACATCATTTTTGTTGTCGCGAGTGCGCTCCGGTTTGGTTTACAAGACTGGCAGTCGATGCACGCGCTGCGGGAACTTCCGCTCAGTCTTCTCCCGACGTTTCTGGTGCCACTTATCATCGCGTCACATGTGTTGATCTTCGTCCGGCTGCCCCGAGCGCGAATTGGTTCGCAGTAACTGCCTGGCAAAAATCGGTCCCGTTGGCCGGTGAGTTCGAACCTACGACCTGCTGGTGCCAGTGGCCGAGCGTTTCCAGACGATTTTCAACTTTGTACTGAACTTCGCTCGGTGGCTTCCGTAGAAGGACTTGAAGGAGGCGCGGGGAACGATGCCGAATACATCGCGTCCGTTTTAATTTTTTTCGACGTGACCATGAATCCCGCAGGCACTCCTGCTTGGGCGCCGCCCCAAGACGAGCCGATCCCGTGCGCAGAATGTGGATCAACATCGCGCGTAGGACGCGGCCTCTGTCTGAATTGTCTGCTCCGTCTGGGCTTGGGAGTCGATGCTTCTACTAGTGAAACGCTCGAAGACGTACTGGCTGAAATCGATGTGCGCGATCCCGATTGGCGGCTCGGTAATTATCAAATTCTCGACGAAATCGGACATGGTGGGATGGGAGTTATCTATCGTGCTCGCCAACGGCATTCGCGGCGTATCGTCGCATTGAAACGGATTCCAGCGTACGAGGCTGATTCGCGGGAAACGCTGATTCGCTTTCGGCGCGAAGCATTAGCCGCGGCGAGTCTGGATCATCCGAACATCCTCCCTATTTACGAAGTTGGCGAGGACGAGGACGGCCTTCCGTTCTTCAGCATGAAATTCGCTGCAGCTGGCAGCTTGCGCGACGCCGCGGCCGCCCTACGCCGCGAACCATTTCGCAGCGTGGCGCTGATGGCGAAGGTTGCACGCGCTGTCGAGTATGCGCACGCTCAAGGAATTCTTCATCGTGATCTAAAACCGGGAAACATTCTGCTTGATGGGCGTGGCGAACCGTTGGTGAGCGATTTTGGATTGGCCAAATGGCTCGATACGGCAGGCGATCTTAACCGCACACTGACGATTTTTGGCACACCGGGTTATGTTGCACCCGAACAGGCCGAGGGCTCAACAGGGAGTTTGAGGCCGAGCACGGATGTTTACAGCCTTGGGGCAATCTTGTTCGATCTCTTGACGGGCCGGCCACCATTCCTGGGTGACAACGTGCTCGCTGTTATTCAACAAACTGTTGAAAAGCCGGCGCCAAAACTTCGCTCCATCGCGCCAGCACTCGACCGCGATCTGGAAATCATTTGCGCAAAATGTCTGGAGCGCGAACCAAACGCGCGTTATTGCTCGGCCGGGGATCTGGCCGAAGACCTTGAACGGTGGCTGGCAGACCGCCCCATCATCGCGCGACCGGTTTCGGCCCCGGTGCGCATTGGCCGCTGGTCGCGACGCAATCCGACTGCTGCGGGAATGGCTGTGCTCTTGTTGGCCCTGGGAATAGTCATCGGGATAATGACTTGGGAAAGCAGATTATTTCGTCGCCCGGCAGACATTGCAATAGCGGTAATGCCCTTTGAAAATCTGAGCCAAACCAAGGAGAGCGCTTTTTTTGCCGAGGCTATCCAAGACGGCATCCTGACCAAGCTAGGCCGCGTAGCCGAGCTCAGAGTAATTAGCCGCGCCAGCGTCATGGCATATCACGGCGCACGTAACACCCGGCAAATTCGGCGGGCACTGAACGTCTCTCATGTGCTAAAGGGAAGCGTCCGCTGGGAGGCGGGCAGGATTCATTTAAACGCCCAGCTAATAGATACTCGCAGTGACAATCAAGTTTGGGCGGAAGAATACGATCAGGATTTGGCTAACGTGTTTCGAACCCAAAGCGAGATTGCAAAAGAAGTCGCAGGCCGGCTTCAGGCCAAAGTCTCGGATGTCGAGGAGGCCGCCATTGAAGAGCCGCCGACCTCGGATTTTGTGGCCTACGATTTTTACCTGCGGGCTAGAGACCTTCTTTTGACCCTATTTAGCAGCACGGCCAGAACGGACTTGCTCCAGGCCGCCGATTTGCTGAACCAGGCTGTCGCCCGTGATCCCTCTTTTTTCCAAGCCTATTGCCAGCTTGCCTACACCCATGACCAGCTTTACTTCCTTGGCTTCGACCATAGCCCTGCACGTCTGGCGCTAGCGGAAGCTGCAATCCAGGCGGCGTTTCGTCTCCGACCTGATGCTGGGGAGACACACCTGGCACGCGCAGAAAATCTTTATAGAGGATACCTCGATTACGAAGGGGCTTTGGCTGAACTCGCCGCGGCGAGCCAGACCCTCCCCAATTCTTCCCGCCTATTCGCCCTGAAGGGTTACATTGAAAGGCGTCAGGGGCGTTGGGAAGAATCGACGCGGAACCTGGAGCGTGCGATTGATATGGACCCGCGCGACTTTTTTACGCTCCAGCAGATTGCGATCAGTTATGGAGTGCTCCGGCGCTACGCTGAAGAAAAATCCGTGTTAGATCGCGCGTTATCCATCGCGCCGGACGATGTCGATACGAAAGTAGCACGCGCGTCCGTGGAATTTCACTGGAAAGCCGATACTCGATTCCTGCATCAAACAATCGATTCAATTCGGGCGACAAATCCCGCTGCCTTGCCGAACATCGCCAATGATTGGCTGAGTTGTGCGCTGGCCGAGCGCGACGTTGCTGCAGCAAAAGATGCTTTACACGCGTTCGGCGAAATTCCTCTGACCGACTATGCGGTTCACTCAAATCGCTCGCTAATTGAAGGCGTTATTGCTCGCGTGACAAATGATGAAGAAGCGGCACGGGCGGCATTCACCGCTGCACGTGTGGAGCAGGAGAAAGCGGTTCAAGCTCAACCAAATTACGGCCCGCCGCTGTGCGTGCTTGGTCTGATCGACGCCGGTCTCGGTCGTAAGCAAGAGGCGCTACGCGAAGGCCGACGCGCGGTCGAGCTTCTTCCGGTGAGAAAAGATGCAATCAACGGTCCACTTATGATCGCGTATTTGGCAATGATCGCTGCATGGGTTGGCGAGCAGGATCTCGCTTGCGAACAGCTTGCAATCGCCGTCCACTCCCCGAGCACTCTCAGCTATGGCCAGCTGAAACTGCTGCCGTTTTGGGATCCACTACGGAACGATCCGTGCTTTAAAAAAATCGTCGCCTCGATTGCGCCAAAAGAAACAGCACCAACAACACGCCCGGCACCATGAGAAAGAGTGAACGTCACGAGTTTCAGAAAGTCGCCGACTGCTCGTGGTCTTAAATCATGTTGCCGCCGTATCCTAAACAAGCGAGGAACAATTTAAAGTAGTCACTAACCGGTGAGAACTGCAATCTCCAGATCTCGCAACACTTTAGTCTTGCTAAAACGCCGGGGCTTCAGACACGCTGCCACGCATGATTACGAGAAAGGTAAAGCACCTCGTTGTTTTGGCTTTGGCGCTTGGGCTCGTAATGGTAGCGGCCTCGCGAGGCGTTGCGGCCGCTTCCAATAGTGCGATCTACTCTTTCGGCGCGGCAGAGCCAGTTGATGGAGCTGTGCCAAAAGGGTCGCTGACTTATGTGAACGGCTTGCTTTTCGGGCGCACGACTACAACCATCGTCACGGCCAGGCCTTCGCCCGCGCCGACGCCCATCGGCAGCTACGGTGTGATCTTCCACTTTGATCCTAACAATGTAGCGTCGACTTACACAATCGATCACATGTTCGCCGGTCACGACGCTGATGGCGGCGGTTCTGACGGCGATAATCCTCGTCACGACGCGATGACCCCGTTTAACGGTCTATTGTACGGGACTACTTTGGAAGGTGGAACACACAATAACGGGATCATCTTTTCGAATCGGCCAGGATGGCACTGGCTACCAGGTGCTCGTGAGCCTTCACAACTTCATTGGCGACGAATCGCATAGCTGTTTTGTAGTCGCAAACGACATCCTGTATGGCATGACGGCGTCCGGAGGCGACAACGGCGAGGGTGTCATCTTTTCATTTGATCCCGCCGCGCCAACGCCTAGCCCTACAGCGACGGCTACGCCTACCCCGGCGAATTTCCAAACGTTATTCTCTTTCGCGTGTGCAACATCAACGGGCAAGGAGCCGCATGGGCGCCTGACACTGGATCCAAATGGGACCACTTTGTATGGGATGACACGCAAGGGCGGCGACCACGACCTCGGTGTCGTGTTCAGCATCGACACGAACGGCGACAATTAGACTGAACTGCACGACTTTGCTGGCGGAGATTCAGACGGCGCGACGAGCGACCACGGTTACGTCGTGCAGTCGGGCGACCACCTCTACGGTATGACAACCAACGGCGGCCATCACGATGACGGAGTGATCTTCAAAATCAAAACCGACGGTTCATCATTTCAGTTGCTTCATAAATTTGGTGAAACCCATCACGATGGCAAAAATCCCTATGGCTCGCTTCTCTTGGTCGACGACAAACTCTACGGCACGACCGCTAACGGCGGCGACAATGACCTGGGTACTGTCTTCGTGATTAACACCAATGGTAACAACTACCAACGGCTTTACAGCTTCAGTGGCGAGACAAATAATGGGGACGGCTCTAAACCGATCGACAACGTGATTCTTGTTAACGGATGGCTCTATGGCATGACGACGGAACGCGGCGCTCACGGCCTGGGAACCATTTTCAAGGTGAGTCTAACCCCGGCGAGGAGTCCAACTCCGGCGCCCAGGCCGACGCCGCAAGGCTAGCTGCTCGACCTCTTGAGATAAGGAGCACCGCGACTTGAAACGTGTTACCGGAATCGGAGGAATTTTCTTTAAAGCAAACGATCCAGGTAAGCTACGCGATTGGTATCGCGTGCACCTTGGCATCGAATGCGAAAAGGAAGGCGGCGCGATATTTAAATGGCGAAAGGCCGATGATCCAACCTCGGAGCAATGCACGGTCTGGGCTCCATTTCCGGAGAACACTGATTACTTCTCGCCGAGCAAAAAGTCTTTCATGATCAACTTGCAAGTCGAGAATCTCGATGAAGTTCTGAGGCAATTAAAACGCGAAGGCGTCGATGTTAATCCTAAGGTGGAAAGTTACGACTACGGCAAGTTCGGATGGATCATGGATCCAGAAGGAAACCGGGTCGAACTCTGGGAACCAAAGAACAGCTGAATTAGCAGAAGCGGCTCCGCGCGCGCATCATCCTAAAAATTGAACTGGGCGGTGAGGGTTTCGAACCCCCGACCCTCTCGGTGTAAACGAGATGCTCTACCACTGAGCTAACCGCCCGCAGTCGTTGGACTGTAATGGCAGGCGTGTCGCGCGCAAATTTCTCGGAGCACTCGCCTACGGCAAATTGCCTAGACAAGCTGGCGAAAGTTTTCCATCCTTCCAAGGATAAAACCAAGCATTCCATTAGTTCTAATCACATTTGCACTCGTCTGCTCTGCGCTCGTCCGAAATACGCAAGCGGTCAGTCCGCCGCCGGACGGGGGCTATGTTAACGGCAACACGGCAGAGGGAACTGATGCTCTTTTGAGCCTCGGTAGCGGCGTATGGAATACCGCCGTTGGTTTTCAAAGTCTCTACAATCTAACCACAGGCAGGCAAAACACCGCGACGGGTTACCAAACGCTGTTTAATAACACTACTGGTAGCTTGAGCACGGCCTATGGATCACAATCGCTCTATAATAAGACCACCGGTAGCTTCAATACCGCGACTGGCTTCCGCACGCTCTACACCAACACTGCAGGTAGTCAAAACACGGGTAACGGATGCGAAGCGTTGCTCTTGAATACGGGCGACGATAATACCGCCTCTGGATTCAAAGCGCTCTATCGCAATAGTGCCGGCGTCCAAAACACTGCCGCCGGCTCGCAAGCACTTTTTAGCAACAGCTTTGGAACAGATAACACAGCTGGCGGCTTCCAAGCACTGTATTTCAACGTCGGTGGTTTCAGTAATACAGCTACTGGCGCCCAAGCGCTCTACAGTAACAGGCAGGGCGCGAACAATACTGCAGATGGCGCGCTCGCACTTTATAGCAACACCAGCGGCGGCGGGAATACCGCTGTTGGCAATAATGCCCTTGAGCTCAATGCAGGTGGTACCGCTAACACAGCTCTCGGTGCCAATGCGCTTTTATACAACTACTCCGGCGGTGACAACACGGCAGCTGGTGTGTCTGCGCTCCAAAACAATTCAAGTGGAGTTTCTAACACGGCCGTGGGTGTAGGAGCGCTCCTTAATAACTCAAACGGCTCCCATAATGTTGCCGTTGGGGATTCGGCGGGGCGTAATCTTACCAGCGGCAACTCCAACATTTACGTCGGCAACCCGGGCGCGGGGGCGGGCGAAGGGGCCGAGAGCCGAACCATTCGCATCGGCACGCCGGGAACGCAGACGAAAACCTTTGTCGCCGGCATTTACGCAGCGAACGAGGGCGGAGCCATCTCGCCGGTTTACATAAACAGCAATGGTCAGCTAGGGACGCAACCACCGGCCTCCGCACGGCGGTTCAAAAAAGATATCAAACCGATGGACAACACTAGCGAATCCCTTCTGGCACTCAAGCAGGTGACCTTCCACTACAAAAATGACAAAACCGCGACGGCGCAATTCGGTCTGATTGTGGAGAAAGTAGCGAAGGTGAATTTCGATCTAGTCGTGTGTGATAAAAACGGTGAGATTTACACCGTGCGCTACGACCAGGTGAACGCGATGTTGCTCAACGAGTTCCTCAAAGAGCACAAAAAGACGGAGAAGTTGGAAGCGACGGTCGCAAGTCTCATCACAACGGTGAAAGAGCAGGCAGCGCAAATCCAAAAAGTGAACGCACAGCTCGCCGCAGCGAGTCCGCCCCGTGGCGGACTTGAAGCGAGCAAAACTGCCCCGCAGATGGTCAACAACAATCAGTAAAGCCGGATGGAGTTGGGGTTGTATCGCGACGATGGATCGCGAAGTGCAAACAATCTGGATTGCTGACGCGCATCGCGGCGACAGGAGGCGTTTCGTTGCGCGTGCGGATGAGAAGCCAACTGCGTTTTGGAATTGCAATCTGCGATTCGTGCTTGCGGCGAATTGTGTTGACAGACCGGCGAGATTTTTTCAAAACTCGACGGCGTCAAAAAGATCTGAATCAGGCGGAGGACTTTCCCCCGCTAGGTTCTTCCGCCTCCTCCAGACCTGCAATCGCAAAAACAACACGGCGGGGAAATAGAAAGGAAATATCTATGAACCCACTGATTCAGCAAAAAAAAGCAACTCTGCTAATTCTTGTCGCGTTGTTTTGCTTCGGGTTTTTACCAAGGGCGCAAGCGGTTAGCCCGCCACCGGACGGAGCCTATTTCGGCGCTAACACGGCTGAAGGAGGAACTGGGACTCTCTTCAGCCTGACCACGGGCAACAACAACACAGCCCTGGGTTCTCAAGCGCTCTTCAGCCTTACCACCGGCAGCCAGAACACAGCGACTGGAGCCCAAGCGCTCAGAAGCAACACCGCCGGCCAAAATACAGCTGACGGTTTTCAGGCGCTTGCTCTCAATACAACCGGCTTCGGCAACACTGCTGCTGGTTGGCGAGCGCTCGTCGCGAATACAACCGGTTTGCACAACACGGCCGATGGTTTCTCTGCTCTCCTAAGAAACACAATGGGAAGCCATAACACGGCTAGTGGCGATGACGCGCTCAGTGGCAATACAACCGGCAGCTTCAATACAGTTGATGGCGCTCATTCGCTCGTTGTTAACAGTACTGGCAACGGCAATACCGTATTGGGCTTTGGTGCCGGTAATTCCGTCACTACGGCCAATAGCGTTATATGTATCGGCGCGAACGTCGCAGGTGCGAACGTAAGCGACAGCTGCTACATCGGCAGCATCTTTGGCCAAATGGCGCCGAGTGGAACTCTGGTTTCCATTAACGCAAACGGGAAGCTTGGTACGACTCCTTCCGCCAGGCGGTTTAAAGAGGAAATTAAGCCAATGGACCGGGCCAGCGAGGCGCTCTTTGCACTTAAACCGGTCACCTTCCGTTACAAAAAGGAAATCGATCCAACAGCCACATCGCAGTTCGGCCTCGTGGCTGAGGACGTAGAAGTGGTCAATCCCGATTTGGTAGTGCGGGATAAGGACGGCAAAGTCAACACCGTGCGCTACGATGCGGTAAACGCGATGTTACTCAACGAGTTCCTTAAAGAGCATCGGAAAGTGGAGCAGCTAACGAAGGACTTTGAGTCCAAGCTTGTGGAGCAGCAAAAGCAAATTAAAGCGCTTACTGAGGGCCTACAGAAAGTGAGTGCACAACTCGAAGCGAGCAAACCTGCGCCGCAAGTGGTCAACAATCCGTAGAGCTGCGCCCACCGCAACGTAGAAGCAGAATTTCACAATCAGCGGTTACCCTTCGGCACCGACAGGCGCCGCGACGCGGAAGACAAGTGAAAAGAGGGTCCAGGCGACCCCGGCGCGGGCGAACGTTAATCGAGGCCTAGGCCGCTGGGCTTCACTTAAGAACGCCTTGACCACTGGATCTCGCTAGATATGTTCATTAGAACATGGGACGACTGACGCGAAGCCTTGTGCTGAAACTTCGACGACCCCGGATACGTCTGCCACGACAAAAACCACGCAAACATGCGCAACAACTCGAACTCAATCTGTGGACGAAACGTCGTTAAAACCTCTCAAGGCGATCTTAGAGGCAATCCGGGAACAGGCGGATTTCGCGCTAAAACAACTTCAACAGTCTGAAGAGGAGCGTTCGACGCAGTGGAGATGCAAAAACTGTAAGTATACTAAACATTTTACTCGGCCCGTTTCATAGAAGCAGCCGGGCGATGTGCCCGGCGCAAAAGCATTTCATTTCAATGCGTCGCCTGAACCAGACAATGCTCGGCGAAAACCGATTATCGAAGATCATCTGAGGAAGGTCGGTTGCAGTTTGGGGGATGTCTCAGCCGTGGACTGCAATGGACAGACGATCTGGATGCAGACGCACACCGCGACAACGGAAAGCGTTTCGTTGTGCGTGCGGATCAGAAACCTCACTGCGTTTATGGAACTTGAAGGCGACGCATTGCGCTGCGGGCAAGGTAAAACCGGTCTATGCCAAAAACACCAAGTGGCTCTTGTTCAATCCAAACCAGCTTCAGAAATTTGCTCAGTAAAACATGGGAGACATTATGATGAAAAAAATAATTGTTGGTTTCATTGGGTTGATTCTTCTTGTCGCAGGCGCACGGGCTGCGAGCTCGGTGCTGGAAGGGATCGTCAAGGATGCTAAAGGACATCCGATAGAAGGCGCGGATATTCGGATCGAAACGAAAAATGGTGGAAGATTGCTCACAACCGTTAAGACGGACGTAAACGGCCGTTACGTTTTAGATGGTCTCCCGGCAGGCAATTACCGAATCACGTTGGTTGCGCACGGCGCTGTCAAAACTTCCATCAATAATACAACGATCGAGTCGCGTGAACCGACGCACCTGAATTTTGATCTGAGGGCAGCGCCGCCAGCGTCGCGGGCATCTCTAACCGCCAAGAAAGGTCGCCATTGGGTTTGGGTACCCGCGTTTACTGGAAGTCGTCTGCCTGGTCGCTGGATCGAACTTAATGACAGTGGAAGCTGGGCGGCGGAGGCTAACACCTTCAACATCGTCCGGGTCAGCGGTGAAGAACTGCAACGAACAAGCCGCGACAGCTATTCCCATAAGCTGCCAGGTCATTAAACGGAACTTGGGATGGTACCGCACTCCAGGGAAATCCGTAAGAATGGTCTCTACGATCTCCTTGCTCACAGTATGCGTCTTGAGCGAGCAGTTAGCTGCGTCGCCGAGTTTGATAGTTTGCTGAACTGCGGTCCCTGCATCGGTTCTTGACTTAAATCGCCTCAGGATACCCTGTACGAGCTTTGCAGGGCGAAAAGGGTCAACATACGCGAAAAGGGCATTGTCACTGCCATGTGATACTGCGCTATTCATGGTCTGACAATATGAGATAATTTGGTTTAATGCGCTTCAGAGGTGATTTTACCTAGCTTCCGTGGTGTCGATGGAGAAGGGGCGATCTACAAGTTTACGCCGAATTAAAAATCGGCCGACGACGCGGTAATGTCGCTCGGAACCCAGGCGCACAGGAAGTAGCGCGCCGTGTGCGCCACTGTACGGGTGGGCGAAAGTCTAAACCCGTTTGTTCAGTCTGTTAAGGCGTCAACGCCTATCACGCCGTTTCAAGTGAATTGACTGTTCCACCGTCGAATTGCGCGACAGCTAGCACCGGCAATCGTCGAGCAACTCGATAAGTACGCGCGTCGGCGACGCACGACTTTCTTGCCTGGAATCGATGCTTTGTAGCGCGCTGCTCGGCCAGTTGCCGCTCCTCTCGGCGTTGTTCGCGAACGCTGTGATCGACAAGATGCATAAAGCTGTTCTCAATATCATCCCGACCGAATAACGGGAACTTTCCATTCATTATTTGACCTCCAATCATTCAAATAAGAGGTGCGGCGACAAGGTTCTCATCGTTCGCCGCCCTTCTATTTAAGACACTAATGGATCGAATTTATTTCGGTATCCGGACGTCTCTGGCTATCGCCGGGGAGCTGCAGTTAAGCGAACAAAGCGATCGTCTAACTCACGAAAATTGGAACGAAGTCTGGATGCCAGGTGCAATCACCTATCAAAAAAAGCGCCGCAGGGCTTGGAACCCTGCGGCTTTAATTAGTGAACCTTCCCGCAGACTCAGTCTAATAGAACCACGTGATCAATCGTCCGCAGATCGCTGGTGTTTGCGTAATAAACACGCACGCGTGCGCCGGGTTTGATCGCAGTTTGGACGACTTGGCCGGCTTTGTTCAGAACGCGGCCGGATCCGTTGACGACATAACGCGCCGCGTTATTCGAGTTGTCTTCTCGAATAACGAGCGTTCTGATAGGCTGATAACTGGCAGCCGCTCCTTCCTCAGTCGTCATTTTGATGACCGCCCCCGTTACAGTTACTGGTTCTGTGGTTGTTTGTTTCTTATCCGTCGAGCTCGGCTGCGCGAATGCCAATGGAGCAAGTAGCAAGCAGCCGAGCGTAACAATTGTTCTTTTCATAATGCCTCCTCTTTAATGTTGATTGTTAATGCATGTTCTACTGGCTCAATTTCTGGGACTGATCTCAATCGAACAAGAGCCAGTTAGCGTCTTTGCCACAGTCCACTTTTACCTCGCTCGCAATCCATAACTGGGCAGCGCAGCGTTGTAGCCGCGGAGCTGTGTCGCTGTGCGTATAGGGCATAACGAGAGCGCGCGCCTAGCACGCCTTCGCCAACACTCAATGGTCAGTGGTCTGCAGTCACCACACATTAGGCATTGCTCAATCCCTCGGGATGGCGCATCAATTGGGCTCGCCGTTTTAGAGTGAACAAAAGAGAACAGAATGAAAGAGCATTACTTTGAGGATATGAAAGTGGGCGACCGGTTTAAATCCGAGCCGCTAAACGTCACCGAGAAGCAGGTCATCGAGTTTGCCCACAAATTCGATCCGCAGATGTTTCATCTGAACCGGAAAGCTGCAGAGCGAACACTCTTCAAAGGGTTGATCGCGAGTGGCTGGCACACGGCTGCCATAACGATGCGGCTGTTTGTGCAAACGTTAAACTTCGCCGAGGGCGCCATCGGGCTTGGTGTGGACGAAGTACGCTGGCCTAACGCGGTGCGACCTGGTGACGTGCTCACTGTTGAAACGGACATTGTCGATCTGAGGCCATCGCGCTCCAAGCCGGGTTACGGCATCATTCGGTTGCGCAACGTGACCACGAACCAGCGCGGCGAAATCGTCCAGACGATGCTGGCAAGCGCGATGGTGCCGCGGCGGGTCGCTTAGCGGTTCACCGCAGCCATTGCCCAATCCGGATAACGGGCACCGGCGACGGCTTCGTGAGGGGCGGCTTCATCGATACGCGCCAGATCTTTGTAGGTAAGAGGGACATCAAGCGCGCCGACATTTTCCTGCAAATATTTGCGGCGTTTGGTTCCGGGAATGGGCACAATGTCGTTGCCCTGTGCCAGAACCCAGGCAAGAGCTAATTGCGCCGGGGTGCATTTTTTCTCGCGAGCGATTTCTTCGAGTCGCTTCGCAAGTGCAAGATTGCGCTGGAAATTTTCTCCCTGGAATCGGGGTGAGGTTCGCGGGTAATCGTCTTCCGGCAGATCTTCGAAGCGCTTGATTTGCCCTGTCAAAAATCCGCGGCCCAGCGGACTGTATGGTACAAAACCGATTCCGCGCTCGCGGCAGACGCCAAGAGCCTCCTTTTCGGGATCGCGTGTCCAGAGTGAATATTCCGATTGTAATGCCGTGATAGGATGAACGGCATTCGCGCGGCGGATTGTCTCCGCGCCTGCTTCGGACAGACCTAGAAAGCGCACCTTGCCTTTGCGTAGGAGCTCTGCCATCGCTCCAACGGTATCTTCAATCGGCGTCTCTGGATCGACGCGATGCTGATAATAAAGATCGATCACATCAACGCCCAATCTGCGCAAACTTTCTTCGCAGGCTTTGTGGACATAATCCGGCTTTCCGCTAATCCCACGGTAGTCCGGCCGGGCCGGATCACGCAGGATCCCAAATTTTGTCGCAATGACGACGCGTTCACGATGTCCGCGTAAGGCGCGGCCGAGTAGTTGCTCGTTTGTGTGCGGCCCGTACACATCCGCTGTGTCGAAGAACGTGATCCCGAGATCCAGCGCACGATGAATCGTCGTGACGGACTCCTCCTCATCGCGTTCGCCATAAAAGTCCGACATTCCCATGCAACCAAGACCGATCGCCGAGACAATCGGACCACCGCGTCCAAGTTTTCGCTGTTTCATACTTTTTGAGATTCGATCGTTAGTTTTATCGCGGCCGCGAAATCGTCGGGCAACGGCGCTTCAAAGCTTTTCCATTCCTCCGTGCGCGGATGGCGAAATCCGAGCTTCCATGCATGCAGCATTTGTCGCGGAAAATCCTTTGCGAGCCGCGGCGCATAGACTTTATCGCCAATCACTGGGTGACCGAGATGATGAAGATGCACGCGAATCTGATGAGTCCGTCCGCTGTGTAGCCGGCATTCGACCAAGGTGGCCCGATTGCTCGATCGAACGGTGAGATATTCGGTTTTGGCCGCGCGTCCACGGAGCGTCGTCGCGCTCATTTGTTTTCGGTGGACCGGATGTCGTCCGATTCTTTCTTCGATTACACCAGCCGGCTTACGCAGTTTTCCTGCAACCAGCGCAAGATAAATCTTTTCCACCGTACGCGCGGCGAACTGCCTGGATAGATCCCGATGGGTGACGTCATTCTTGGCGACGATAAGACAACCACTCGTCTCTTTGTCGAGACGATGAACGATGCCGGGACGCTCTTTTCCTCCGATTCCCGACAACGTTGTACAGTGGTTGAGAAGCGCGTTAACCAGAGTGTGTTCACGATGACCAGTACCGGGATGAACAACAAGCCCTGGCGGCTTATTGATGACGATGAGATCGTCGTCTTCGAAGAGTATCTTAAGCGGGATCGCCTCTGGCAGCGTCTCAATCTTTTCCAGCGGCGGCTCGGTGAGCTCGATCTTATCGCCGCCTCGAACAATTTGGCGTGGCCTGCTGGCGGAGTTATTGAGTCGAACGAACCTGTCGCGGATCAACTGCTGAAGTCGTGACCGGGAGAATTCTGGAAGTCGCTTCGCCAGAAATTGGTCGAGCCGAACCTTTGCTTCGTTCGATGATACGACAAGCTCGATCCAAGTCGAATTTTCGGCTGAAGGTTGGCTCATGGATAGATCAACGCGTTCCTCGAGCTTTCAGGCTCGCATGGAGAACATTAGACCGCGCGATCCTGGCGTCGAACGCTCGGCCGTGCTTTGTCACAACAGTTGAGAGAAACAGTTGTAGCGGTGCTTGTCTCAAGCATCGGAAGTGATGTACCAGGGGGTTGGGCACAAACGCCTCTACAACAACACGAGTCGCGAGCTTGCGTGTCATTTCATTGCTCCCAGGGCACTGAATGTTACAATTGCTGCTCAATGGCGAGTGAGCCCACCGCCCAAACATGCCCCGGCTGCGGGACTCCTGTCGATACGACAGAGGCAGAGCCATTGGCGCGAATCGCCTGTCCAGGGTGTGGCAAGAAAGTACGTGTGGAGAGAACTTTCGATCATTTCGTCGTGGTCGAGACCCTTGGTGTTGGCGGAATGGGTACCGTGTATAAGGCACGCGATATGCAGCTGGATCGGTTCGTGGCGCTGAAGCTCTTGCGCAGAGATCTCGGCGGCGAAGAGGATCATAAAACGCGATTGCAAGAAGAGGCGCGCCTTGCCGCGGCTGTGAATCATCCGTATGTGGTGCAGGTATTCGATTCGGGAACAGATCACGGCCAGTTCTATGTGGTAATGGAGTTGGTCGATCATGGAAGCCTCGACGATCTCATGGCGCTGCAACCTCGGCTGCCAGAAAAGCGGGTGCTCGAGATTGGCATCCAGGTTGCAAGGGGATTGCGTGCTGCGCACCGGCGAGGCCTGATTCACCGGGATGTGAAGCCGGCTAATATTTTGTTTGTCGATGAACATGCAGCAAAAATCGGCGACTTCGGTCTTGCCAGCACCGCGACCCAACGTTGGGGAATCGGGGGTGTCGTTTGGGGAACCCCGGAATACGTCGCGCCGGAAAGACTGAACAACGACCCGGAGGACTTCCGCAGCGACATCTACAGTTTGGGCGCAACATTGTTTCACGCAATTGCGGGCGAACCGCCGATCGAAGCCAGCACAAATTCATCGAGCGCATTGCTCGAATTAAAACAACAGCCACTCGATTTGCAGGCGACCGCGCCGGACGTTTCTGCAGCGACTGCGGAGGTTTTGCAGCGAATGATCGCAGCGGACCCGGCGCAGCGTTTTTCCTCCTATGACGATCTGGTGGCAGAGCTTGAACGAGTGTGGCGCGCGCTGGCCTTGGAGGATGCCACCAGTGGCGGTGAGACGCGCGGTCGACGCTGGCCCCCGGCCTTGTCTCGCTTTACTCGGCGTAGCTTTGAAGCGCTAAGCGGGGTTTTACGCTCGTATCTCCGTCTGCCAGTTTTCATTCGCGTGGCCTTAGCGGCTGCATTGGCCGTTGGATTTCTGTTCGTTATCGCGCCGAACGTTTTGCCTTCGTGGACGGAACTAACTGCGATTACGACAGGCTGGTTGGATCGCGGTCCGTGGAACAAAGCACTTGCCAGCTATAAAGAGGAAGTCGCCGTTTATCACTTTGCGGAAGCGGCTGAGGGGATCCGGAATGTGAAACTGATCGGCGCATATTTTGAGCCTTCAAAAGAAGCCGCAGCGAAGAGAGCGGAACTCATGTACGATTGGAAGAACACGCTCATTGACGATCTAAATCGTGCGCATTTCTCGGGTACACTCACAGATAGCAACGGCGCGCAATATACGGGCATAGTCAGCGCCACGGAAGAAGGCCTCACGATGAAACTTCCGTATGGCATCGCATGGATCACCTGGGAGAAACTCTCGCCACAGACGTTACTGATGGTTTCCAGATCGTTCATCGATCCAGTAGCGCGCGACGCCGCAGATCGACAATGGCGTTGCGCCGTCTTTGCGAGTGAAACTGGACAAACCGAAGCGGCGACGGAATTAGCTGAAGCCGCTGCGAGAGCCAAGCCTAAATACAAAGAACAGATTTCGCAGCTCTTTTCCGATGTTGCCCAGGCGCATTAAGCAACGCGTTGAGGACAACGCGTTCCGCCTTCGCGCGTAGCGCAAGGTGAATCCGCTTCTACGGAGCCGATGGCAAATCAATTCACAGAAGGCGCAAGATACAAGATGAACGAATCCTGGCCCTGAGGGTCAGATTTTAGACGAATCGTTGCCATAATCGACTTTTGACGCGACGTTTTCTCGATCGCGATATGGAGCAAAACCCACCACCGCAGTTTCCTTCGCCCGAAGAGTTGAAGGCCAAGATCACGGAGTTCATGAAACAGAACTTCGGCGATCGGGTCTCAGTAGCGACTTTTGCCGAACCGGAACCCGCGGCAGCTGAAGAGGAAGAAAAGCCGGAGAAGATCGATAACGGCGAATTCGAATTCAGCCTTCTGCCGCGGGATATTAAAGCGCATCTCGATCGCTTCGTGATCAAGCAGGATGAAGCGAAGAAGGTGCTGGCGATCGCGGTTTGCGATCATTACAACCATGCCAATTATCTTCGCCGTCTCGAGAAAGAGGATGCCACTCGTGCGCAGGAGATCGAATACATCAAGCAAAACGTGATTTTGGTGGGGCCGACTGGTGTCGGCAAAACTTATCTCATCAAACACATCGCCGACCTGATCAAAGTCCCGTTTGTGAAAGCGGACGCTACGAAGTTTAGCGAGACGGGTTACGTCGGTGGCGATGTGGAAGATTTGGTGCGCGAGCTCGTGCACAAGGCCAATGGGGATGTGAACCTGGCGCAATTCGGGATCATTTACATCGATGAGATCGACAAGATTGCTGCGGCCGGAAATTTGATCGGTCGGGACGTGAGCGGGCGGGGCGTGCAGACCACGCTGCTGAAATTAATGGAGGAAACAGAAGTGCCGGTTCGCAGCATGAACGATTTGCAGGCGCAATTGCAGGCGGCATTCGAATTTCAACGGCGCGGCAAGGCGAAACGGGAAACGATCAACACGCGGCACATTCTCTTCGTGGTCAGCGGCGCATTTGAGAAGTTAAAAGAACAAGTGGCGCGCCGTGTTCGGCACGGTCAGATCGGATTCAGCGCTGAACCGATTCAGGTGATGGACAACGAATTGTTCGGACACGTGACGACTCAGGATTTCATCGAATATGGATTCGAGCCGGAATTCATTGGCCGGCTGCCAGTGCGCGTGGTGTGTGAAGACCTGGATGCCGATGACCTTTTCAACATCATGAAGCATTCCGAGGGGAGTTTGCTCCGGCAGTACGAGCGCGCCTTCCGCGCCTATGGCATTGAAATCAGTTTCGAGGACGAAGCGCTGCGTTTGCTGGCCGAAGCGGCTGCCAACGAAAAGACCGGTGCACGCGGATTGCTGACGGTATTTGAAAAATTGTTCCGCGACTACAAATACTACCTTGCAGGATCAGGCCTGAGCCAGTTACGCGTGACTGCTGCGCTCGTGCGCGAGCCACGGCATGTGCTCGACCGGCTGATGGCGGAGGGACACAAGCTGGAGGCGCAAATGCTCGAAGCTGGCGCGCGCCAGTTTGCGGAGAAATTCAGCGGTCAGCATGGGTTGGAAATTGTTTTTGATGAAGATGCAGTGCGGCGCCTTGTCGAGCGCGCGCAAATTGAGCGGATGACCATGAGTGATCTTTGCGCACACCTGTTTAAAGATTACCAGTTCGGATTAAACCTGATCAAAAAGAACACTGGTCAGACAAGGTTTGTGATCAATGCCGAAGCCGTCGATGTGCCGGACAAGTTCCTAAGTGAACTGGTGGTGCAATCCTATTACCCGGCTGCAGTTGCACAAAAGTCCTGATCGTTCATGAAGCGCTTGTTGATTACAACGCTCGTAATTGGAGTTGTGGTCGCCATCGTTGTGGGCGCCTTGCACACAACCAAGGCGGTAGCGGGTTTTGAGGTTGGTATAGCGCAGCTTGTTTCCGATTATGCCAGAGCGACAAGGGTTGTGGGCGAAAAATGGCAGTACTTTTTTGTGCTGCTGCTCGCTGCTGGTGTTGCTTGGCTCAGCCTGAGAAATCCTTCGGCTGCGGGACGGTCGCGAAACTATCTGTTGTTCGGCTTTTTGTTGGTTGAGCTCCTTGTGCTTTCGTGGGTCTGCTCGCTTTATCGAGTTTTCTTCCAACCCGTTTCCTGCATTTTTGCGGTCGCACTTGCGGTGGCTGCCACGGAGGGTTGGAACGCTTTTTTGCGGAGAGACCGCTCGCATTTAGTACGAACGCTCTTTGCGAATCGCCTTTCGAAAAAAGAATTTCATCGGGTCAGCAACGGAGCGTTCGATGGCCAGGCGCAAGCGTACGAAGCGAGCGTCGTGGTCTGCGATATTGCCAATCGACATGGATTCACGAGTGCATCTGACCCCGCAGGGTTCGCTGAAACAATGGCGAAATTTATTCGTGAGACCGCCGATGGCCTGATCGATAGAGGAGGTTATCTACATGCTGCCGACGGGGAGGGGGTAGTCGCCATTTTTGGATTTCCAAATGCTGGTGGTCAAGGCGCCGAGAACGCAGTGCGCGCTGTGCTCGACTTAACAAAGAAATTTCGCGAGCGGCGGCAGGACAACCGAGAAAATTTTGGCGACTGGGAAATGCACGCCGGCATCAGCTCGGGTGCGATAATTGCCGGCGCGCTAAAGGACAGCGTACATCCCGCGCTACTGGCGAGTGGCGAACCGATTGAATTTGCGCGCAGGTTTTGTGCTTTGAATCACCGGTATGGATCGAAGATCCTGATTGATACGCCCACTTTCGATAGCGTGAGCGAGACAATCGTCGCGCGTCCAATTGATTTTGTGAGTGGAACAAATTCGCATGATCGAATTGAAATCTACGAGCCGCTCTGCGTTGCCACCGAAGCCAAACCAGAGCACGTAGCGCGCAGGGATTCTTTCTGGAGCGGCGTGGTTCTCTATCGAGAAAAGCGTTGGGCGGAAGCTTATTCTGAATTTCAGAGGGCACGTGGGCCCGAGGGTGAAGACGATCCTGCACTTCAATTTTATTTGCGACGGTTGGAGCCGCTTGTCCTGGAGCTAACGGAATCGCCGTCGGAAGAAAGCTGAGCGTGCTTTGAGAAGGACGGAATATCCGGTCGCAATCCGGAATTTAATTGCGCAACTACGACAAATGCCTGGAGTAGGTCCTCGCTCGGCGGAGCGAATTGCGCTCTGGATGGTGCGAGCGCGGAACGATCACCCGGAGCAAATCTCACGCGCTATTGCGGAAACCCGCCAGGCGATTCGCTCCTGCAAGCTGTGCGGATTTTTTTCTGCCGGAGAAATATGCGAGATATGCGCGGATTCCTCGCGCTCGACAGAGCTGCTCTGTGTCGTAGAGCAACCTACCGACATTCTTCCTCTGGAAAAAACCAATGCCTTTCGAGGGAGATACCATTCTCTTGGAGGAAAGATTTCTCCGCTGGATCATATTGGTCCCGACGATTTGCGCATTAAAGAATTACTGGAACGCATCGATCAGGAAAAGATCACCGAAATCATTTTCGCGCTGCCTGCCGATGTGGAAGGTGAATCCACCACAAATTTCATTGCCGATCTCTTGAAAAACAAACCGGTAAACCTTACGCGTATTGCCCGCGGTATTCCATTCGGCGGCGGCTTGGAATCAGCGGATGAATTGACGCTTTCCGCCGCGCTGTCAGGCCGGACAAAACTGTGATCAATAAAGCGTTGAAGCGTTGAACAGTTAAAGCGTTGAGCAGCGTTGTCATTCTGAGCCCTTCGGCTTCGCTCAGGACAGGCTTCGCGAAGAATCTCTGATTGTTTCTTCGGCGTTCGTGAAAATGATAAATCAGATGTTTCGTTTCGCTCAACATGACAGGCACGGCGTTGTAACGCTTCAACTGGATTTTCCCGAAACGTTTTAACTTTTGTTAACTTTTTTAACGTTGTAACTTCGTTCCATGTCGTGCGCAAAGATGGATCCAGCCTTGCACCAGGTGCACAAACCATCATGGATTAAAGTGCGTTTGCCATCCAATCCGGTTTTCTTTTCAACCAAGGCGCTCATTTCTGATCTGCGATTGCACACGGTTTGCGAAAGCGCGCAGTGCCCAAACCGATGGGAATGCTGGAGCCAGGGCACGGCGACTTTCATGATCGCTGGCGACCGCTGCACGCGCGCCTGCGGATTTTGCGCCGTGACAACAGCTAAGCCTTTCGCGTTGGAAGCAGACGAACCGCAGCGCATAGCTGAGGCGGTACGTCGGATGAAATTGAAACATGTCGTCATCACCGCAGTCGCCCGCGACGATCTCAAGGACGGCGGCGCTGATCATTTCGCCCGCACAATTACGGCAATCCGAGAGATGGACGCCTCCGTAATCGTCGAAGTGCTCGTTCCGGACTTGCACGCGCAGGATTGGTGCATCCAGATGGTTCTCGATGCCGGTCCTGACATTTACAACCACAACATGGAAACGGTAGAACGCCTCACGCCGCTCGTACGTTCGCGCGCAAAATATCGCACCTCGCTGCAAGTTTTACGGCGCACAAAGGAGTTGTCCTCCCGCAGTGGCGGGGTTGTGACTAAGAGTGGTGTCATGCTTGGCCTTGGCGAAAGAGAGATGGAACTTTTTCAGACCATGGACGATTTGCGCGAAGTCGGCTGTGAAGTGCTTACCATGGGCCAGTATTTGCGACCGACTCCGAAACATTTACCAGTGGTCGAGTACATCACGCCCGAGCAATTCAATTACTACGGCGGGATTGCGCGTAGAAAAGGGTTTCTCCATGTCGCCTCTGGCCCGCTGGTCCGCAGCTCTTATCACGCGGCCGACTTTCATCCAGTCGTACGGCGATGACAGAGGTAGGGCGCGACCTAGCCTGCCCTGAGCGAAGTCGAATGGGGGCGCGCCGAATGAAAGCCCGACAATGATTGCGAATCCGATGACGGAGCGCGATCCGCTCGCTCAGATTCGGTCGCAAACCGCCGCGGTCATTCCTGCGTATCAGGATGAAAAGCATATTGGGGACATTGTCCGCCGAACCCGCGAGCGCCTCGATCACGTCCTTGTCGTTGATGATGGCTCGAGCGATCAGACCGCGCAACGCGCGCGCGAAGCCGGCGCAGAAGTCATTGTTCACAATCAAAACCGCGGCAAAGGTGAAGCGATTAAGACAGGGCTAGGGTACTGGTTCGCCACGGCGAATCCGTCTCGCCGTACGGCGAGTGGATTGGATCGAGAAGTCATGTGGGTGAGTCTTCTCGATTCCGACGGTCAACATCTTCCGGAAGAGATCGATCGGTTCCTGGCAGCGGCAGCGTGCGCGACACAACCGACGTTCCTAATCGGCAACCGTATGAACGACCTCACCGGAATGCCATTCATCCGGCGCGTCGTGAATCGTTATATGAGCAGCCCGATTAGTCGTCTCTGTGGACAAAACATCCCCGATACGCAGTGCGGTTTCCGCATGGTAGATCGACAATTGGTTCCAGAGTTACTTAGCGGCGGAAACCGGTTCGAGTACGAAACTGAAGTGCTCATCATCGCCAGCCGCAGGGGCTACAAGGTCGAATCAGTCCCAATCACAACCGTTTACTCCGACCAAGTGAGCAAGATTCATCCCATGCGCGATGCACTCCGTTTTCTCAAATTAATGTGGCGCTATCGAAAAGCAGCTTAGTTACGGCTTTCTTGCCGGCATAGGTTTTGAGCTTTTCAGGATTTCCGATTCTGGCGTGAGCGTTGCCGGTTTGCCACTGAAGATGACGCGGTTTGGCTTCGCGGCGAGCGTTCCGACGAACTCCTTCGCGTAGGTGCTGACTACTTTCAGATTCAAGAGAGTCACGTGCAGTTGTTTCAAGTCTTCCGAAAGCTGTTGGTCAGTCGTCTTTATGAAACTATCAGCACTGCCGAGGAACCTGTCCGCGTCCTTGCCTACGCCCTCAAGGTTTGTGATCAAGTTCTGTAAGTTGTCCACGTCCAATTTTAGCGAATCGGCTAATGGGCCGAGCTTTGGCGTGAATTCGCCAAGATCTTTTTTCAAACCTGTCACGGTCACATTAAGATTATCGAGAAGCTTGTTTGCATTATCGAACAATGGGCCCGCTGCCGCGGTAATTTGTTCGAGACCGTAAGCCGGATGGCCCTCAATCGCCGCGTTGTTTGCTAGTGTCTTACCACCGGGCGTGCCGGCAGAAAGAGCTACGAATTTTGGTGAGAGCATCGTATCGGAGCTTAGCGTCGCGGAAACATCGGCGGGCAGCGCAGGAATTCCTTCATCGAGACTAACGGTCACGCACACGGCGTCCTTTTTGTTAGGCGACACCTCACGCTCTTTCGCGGTGAGATGACGCATTGCGGTGACGCGGCCAGCCGGGGCGCCGGCATAACGCACTTCGGAATTAACCTTGATGCCTGTCACGTCTTCATAATTGATCCGCAAAGTTCGCGTTGGTTTTTTTAAGCGATAACCGGAAAGCGCGAAAGTCAGCGCTCCCAGCAAGACGACACTGCACGCGATCACTGACAGCGCGACGAAATAGTCGGATAAACTGCGTTTTATCAAGCTCATGAGTGCTTTGCCAAAGTCGATGTCCAATTACGAACGACCAGAGCGGTTAAAAAGTTAAAAGGGTTACAAAAGTTACAACGTTTGCGCGCCGCGAGCGTTTTCGGGTGATCGGCGCCCCTTTTTAACTCTGTAATGCTTTTAACTTTTTTCATTCGGCGTAGCTCACGCTGTCTTTCGCTAGAATCTATGACGTGCTGCGATGAAAGGGCGTGGTTTAACGTGCTGATGGTCCTCGTGTTCTTCCTGTGACAGGTTCAAAGGAATCGGACCATCAGCCTCGCCGTGGATAAATTGTTGGACCTCGGGGTTCGGGCTGTTCCGAATTTCATCCGGTGTGCCTTGCGCCACAATCGAGCCGTGTCCGAGCATGATCATGCGCGTCGCGATGCGGAATGAGCTGGTCATATCGTGGGAGACTACCACCGCGGTCATGTGAGTCCCATGCGTCAGTTTCAGGGTAAGTTCATCTACTACCGCGGTCATGATTGGATCCAGCCCTGAGGTCGGCTCATCGCTAAATAACAATTCCGGGTCGAGCGCAAGTGCGCGAGCAAGCCCCACGCGCTTTTTCATCCCGCCGCTGATCTCGTCTGGCTTAAGGTCTTCAAAACCAGTCAGGCCAACCATTTCAAGTTTGTGTTTTACGATCTCTTCGATTTCATCTGGAGATTTCTCAGTGTGTTGCAAAAGCGGCAACGCCACATTCTCGCCTACGGTTTGCGAAGCCAGCAGCGCACCAGATTGGAATAGCATACCGAATCGCAGGCGTACACGTTCAAGCTCGCGTTCCTTCATTGTGGTGATCTCCTCTCCAAAAAGCTTCACGATACCCGAGGTCGGTTTCATCGAACCGATCATATGCCGAAGGAGAGTACTCTTTCCACAGCCGCTGCCGCCCATAATAACGACTGTCTCACCCCGGTGAACGTTAAAAGAAATGTCATCGAGGACCGTACGTTCTCCGAATTTTCGCACGAGGTTGTTGACTTCGATGATGGGAAGATCAGAGGACATAAGAACAATGACGAATGACGAATGACGAATGACGAACGAATGACAAAGCTCGAATGACGAACGAATTCGCGCTCGCGTCTTGCGGGTTATTCATTCCATCGTTATTTGATATTCCTGCTTGGTCATTCATGAGTCATTCAGTCTTGCCGGTTCTCCAAATTTTCGAAAAAAATAAGATGCAGTTCTCTGGCTTCCAACCAGAGCTTGCGCGCTTGCGTTTTTAGCTCCGGCACTGCGCGGACTGTCATGCGCAGAAAGTGCTTTACCTCGCGCGTTTCTTTCTTGCATGTCCCGATCGATTTAAGAAACTCCTTCTTTGAAACTGCGTCATCTGCCTCCACATAATTTGCCCCGACGCTGGTTCCCGCTCCCACGAGTTGAGTGATGATTCGATTCGTCACCGCGTCTTGTGGAATCGCTCTTGCGAAATCAATAACTGTTTCACCAAATCGCGCCGTGCGTTCCTCCAAATCATAAACACGCTTATCGCTCGGCTCTTCACGAATCATCAGCGCTTTGGCGTCATTCCAGAACGCTTCGTCGGAATCGCGTGGCGTTACGGTTTTCGTCATCCTTCGTCATTCGTCTCATGCGCTAAAGAAAAAAATCCCGGTCAGCAGCGCGTTCATCACCAACATTGCCAGCAGTGCCTGCACGACCGCAGTCGTTGTTGCCTGACCAACACCCTCCGCACCGCCTTCGACAGTCAGGCCCGCGTTGCACGCGATTGTGATGACGATCCACGCAAAGACCACACTTTTGATCATTCCCGAATACAAATCCCAGGTGTCGGCGCTTTCCAGCGCGCGCAGCACGTAGCCGGCGGTATTGAAATCGAGCGCAAAACGGCAGACCGCCCAACCGCCGAGGATGCCGATGTAATTTCCAAAGATTGTGAGCGCCGGTAACATCACCATCATGGCGAGAAAACGCGGTACCACCAGGTATTGGACCGGGTTGATTGCCATCACTTCGAGCGCCTCAATTTCCTCTGACACTTTCATTGTGCCTAGTTCTGCTGCCACGGCGGAGCCGCTGCGGCCGATTACAATTACCGCGATCAAGACCGGTCCCATTTCGCGCAAGAGGGTAAGCATGACCAGATCGGGAATGTACATTTCCGCGCCGAGGCTCTCCAAAGAGTGGGCGGCCTGCATGGCGAGCGTTACACCAACGCTGAACGCTGTCAGGGCCACCATTGGCGTCGCGCGCACACCAATGGCGACCATTTGCCTGAAGATGGGACTGATTTTGAAAAACTGCCCGGTAAACGGCGCGATCAGAATCCAGTAGAGCAAACTCAGATTAAGCTGGAGATAGTTTTTCACTTGCCGTTTGAGCGCGCAGAATGACAAGGTCTAAGCACTGACAAAAGCAGAAAGTTTTTGTACCCCGATTGCACGTGTAGGCTAATGCTTACCCAAACGCGATGGCTCAAAGTGAAATCGAGGGTATCCGCGCGCTGTTAAGTTCCAAGCCGCGACCTGTCGGATGGTTCGAGCGACGAAAGCGCCTCGATGATGTCGGTTCTGTTTGGCCTGTGGCTCGGGATGTGGAGCTCGCCGCCGTCGACGCCAACGGAGTACCAGGCGAATGGTCAATCGCTCCAGGCAGCGATTCCTCACGCGTTCTGATGTTCTTTCACGGTGGTGGTTATTGTTCCGGTTCAATCGTCAGTCACCGTCGGCTCGTTACTGAGGCTGGACGCGCCGCGGGAGTGCGAACACTGGCCATTGGTTATCGCTTGGCTCCAGAGCATCCGTTCCCAGCAGCGTACGACGATGCGCTAACGGCGTGGCGTTTTCTGCGGTACCAGAATATTCCGGCTGCGCACATCGCGCTTGGTGGCGACAGTGCTGGTGCCGCCCTCACAGTAGCGTTGATCAGTCGGCTGCGTGATGCCCACGAGGAGCTTCCGGGTTGCGCGTGGCTGATTTCGCCTTGGACGGATCTGACGATGTCCGGCTCAACAGTTTTCACTAAAGACGCTGTCGATCCGCTCATTCACAAGCAATATCTGAATGAATTGGCCGATGCATATCTGCCTGCCGGAATTGATAGAAAGGATCCGCGAGTTTCTCCTTTGTATGCCGATCTCAAGGGTTTTCCTCCCACACTAATTCAGGTGGGCTCAGCCGAGACGTTGCTTGATGACGCGACTCGTTTTGCGGCTGTTGCTGGCACAGCCGATGTCCGCGTGACTCTGGAAATCTGGCCGCGCATGATTCATGCGTGGCCTCTCTGGAATGCTCATCTTGAGCCCGGCCGCCGCGCACTTGCGAGTGCCGGGGCGTTTATCAGGGAGAACCTGTGAGGCGGCAGGGACGGTCAGACCCACGCAGCTACAACAAGCCGCGCTTGCGAAAATCGCCAAGATTACCGCCAGAAGAACGTTCGACGAGATCGATCGTGAACTTGAGCAGGCACACTTCCCAGGCATCATCGACACCCTGAATCACGGCGCTGAGCGGTTCGTTTGCGCCCTCGACGCTGCGCCTGGTGCGATTGACCACGGTCTCGATTGAATCGCGCAGCGTTTGCTCGCTTAGATCGGTTTTGCGAAACTGAAAACCGTAACGAAGCACTGCGATGTTCCGGGCATGTTCGCGCAATTGATCGACGTATCGCTCCGCTTTTTCTCCGAAACCTTCCAGCAACAGCCGGTAATAATGTTCCGGTGTAAGGATCTGCGGGCGCTCCGCGTGAATTTTTCCATTGCGAATCCGGACCTGATCGACTCGATCCATCAGCTCCGAGATGAGATAAAAATTGAAGCTGGTGCTGCCGAAGGTCGCGATCTGTTGCTCAGGAGCAACAATCACATGCGTGTTTTCAATGGCGTAATCGAAATCGTCGCTCGTCATGATGAAACAAACCTAAATTAGGTCCTAGACGACGTCTTTCAAAAGCAGAACTCGATTACCCACAGACAAATCCAATGACGAAATCCAAATGACTAATGACGAAAGAAATAAGAGAAAAACCGTCGTTCCTGGCGTGATTCGGTACATCAGGCACGATTTGACGACTAAACGTGGCGAAGCCCATTCGCCAATTGTTTACTAATCGCGTTGCGCTTGCTGTTGCTGGCCCTGCGGTGGTTGAAAGAGCGAGAGATATTGACCGTAGCCTTCTTCCTTCAGCTTCTCCACAGGAATAAAACGCAGCGACGCGGAGTTCACGCAGTAACGTTCGCCGGTCGGTGCGGGGCCATCATCGAAGACATGACCGAGGTGCGAATCGCTCGTTTTTCCTCGAACCTCAGTGCGTTCCATTCCATGGGATGTATCCCGCTTTTCGACAACCTTCTCAGGCGATATCGGTTTGGTAAAGCTCGGCCACCCAGTGCCACTATCGAATTTATCAAGCGAACTGAATAATGGTTCGCCGGTAATAATGTCGACGTAGATTCCTGGCTTATGATTGTCCCAATAAGCATTGTGAAACGGAGTTTCCGTTCCGCATTCACGCGTGACGTGATACTGATCCTTGGACAATTGTTTTCGCAATTCGGTGTCGGCCGGCATTGACTTGGTTGGATTCATTTTCTCAGCTTCCTTTCTCTGCGTTTGAGCATAAGCAAGAAAGATCGAGCCGACAATCACAACGATTGCGCCAAGGAGACCAAACCACAACGACTTATGCGACCCATGATGCGGGCGTATTAAATGTGTACTCTTCATACTCTGAATTCTATCGATTCCCTTTTACCCGTACTGATTACCTTGAGAGGGTAACTACCTTGAGAGTGCTCCATAAGCTACATGCCAACGCATTCGCTGGCAAATCGCGCGGGCGCGAGATCGATCCTCTTTATTTTGATTCGCAAACAAGATAAAAGATGGCTGGGGGTTTCGTATTTGTCGTAAGCCATTTTTCCGATTAATTGGGCCGACCCGCTTCGGGGATGCGAATGTAGCGACGCAGCGCAACGAGCCCGATCGGCGCAACTGATGCCGCTAGAGCAAAGATAAGCCACATTGTTCCGGAGTGTCGCGGACCGTGTTCGGGACAAAACGCAGCCAGCAACCATCCGCCCGCTCCAACAAGGATCTTGCCTACAAGGAACGGAAGATACGCGAGCGAGCCGTACGACGCCTCTTGGCCTTTCGGGGCAATCGCGGCGGCGTACTCGTAGACTCGCGGCGAATAGAACGCTTCGCCGACCGAGAAGACGATTAGATACAGGGCAGCCATGATATAGTAGGGGTGAATACTCCCGCGTACTCCGAGGTAACCATGCCCAAGCCATCCTCCGATGACGCTCTGAGCGGCAGGCTGGAACCACTCCGTCGGCAGCGCCATTATGAACACCCCAGCAGCACAGATTACTCCGCCGACGATAACCATCCGATAAGCCGCGAACTTTTGCGTGAGCGCGCCTACGATCGGCACGAGAAAAATGATGACGATCGCGTTGATTGCAGAAAGCTTACCGACAGGAGCGTTGAAGCCGAGCTCGCGAATGCCCCACTTCGGGAACACGTAGTCCATTTGGAGAAAAATGGCTTTGAGAAATCCGATGAAGAGGAAGAAAGCAAGCAGCCGGTAGAAGGCAGATTGACTAATCAGGCGCCGAAAAAGCTGCGCTGTAGCGATCGCGCTTTTTCGCACCGTCTGTTCGATGCCGGTCCAAAAAGCGGGCGCGGTCCCGCGATCGCGGGACCACTGATCAATTACGGGGCCGCCGTTGGTTGTTTCCGCTCCTCGGCGGATAAAATAGATTACCGGAAACAGCACGATCTCGAACATCAGGCTGACCATGAACAGTTGCTGATATGAGGTTGGCTCAAATCCGAAGAAACTGACATGCAAATTCAGCTGGCGAATGTAATCGAATATGTATCCGGCGGCGACATATGCGATGTTCATCACAGCATAGATAAGCGAGAATGAGATCGACCGCTGAGCTACCGTGGAGTAGCGCCGCGTTGCAGCCAGTAGCACCGGCGTGCCAAGAGCTTCGCCGACTGCCAGCGGAAGAACCCCGCATGCAAGAGCTAGCCACGGGATCGTAGTAACAACCATTACGCTGCGAGCGACCGTGCAGATGGCGACGCCGAGGAAGAAAGTGCGGCGCAAGCCGATCGCATCCGTGATCGACCCAGCGAGCAACGTGAAGACGGTCATTGCCGGCGCCCAGACCCAGCCGACCAGCGCTCCTGCCGCTTGATCGCTAAACCCAAGATCTTTCGACAGCCACAAAACCATCGTTTTGTTCGTAACCGAGTAAGCGGTGTAGATAAGGAACTTGATCAGGAACGTGAGCCACAGCTCGCGTTGCGCTCCCTTGAGCACCGTAAACTTCGCGATGAAACCGCGAAGTCCGCTCGCGACTACCGGAGGAACGTTGTCTTCCGGTACGAACGTCTCTTTGACTGCTTCTCCCATGAGCCTGCTCGGAGACTACAGCATCTTCGCGACAAATTCGCGAGTGGCATTCATTGACGCGTTAAATGACAGCAATAGGCCGCATTGTCATTCTGAGCGGAGCGAAGAATCTCATCATTTCTTACGCAGCGCTGAATGACAATCAGAGGTGTTTCGCTCCGCTGAATATGACAGAGTGATCGCGACCCGCCTGAACGCTTCGAAAATTACAATAAATTTTCTATGTACGTCCGACGATCGAACGGCGCGAAATCATCCAGCTGTTCACCAGTACCGACGAAACGCGTGGGAATTCCCAGTTCGTCCTGGATTGCGACCACAATGCCGCCTTTGCCGCTGCCGTCGAGCTTGGTAACAATAACACCAGTCAGTCCAATGGCGGTTTGAAATTCGCGCGCCTGGCTAAGCGCGTTGCCGCCAGTCGTCGCATCGACGACAAGCAGCGTTTCATGCGGCGCATCTGAGTCGTGCTTGGCGAGAGTGCGTTTCACTTTTTCAAGTTCGGCCATCAGATTCTTTTTCGTGTGCAGTCGCCCTGCCGTATCGCAAAGCAGAAAGTCAGCCTGGCGTTTTGCGGCTGCTTGATACGCTTCATAACAAAGGGCGGCTGGATCGGCGTTGTATTGTCCCTTAATCATTTCGACGCCCAGCCTTGTTGCCCAAATGCCAAGTTGCTCGATCGCCGCTGCGCGAAAAGTGTCCGCTGCCGCCAGCAAGACGCGG